>Ga0307515_10003038_pt1 | contig 35561 bp, 20 predicted proteins | sample 17_EM_MG_FD_194513 | JGI IMG/M metagenome (GOLD analysis project Ga0307515, IMG submission 194513) | Populus trichocarpa ectomycorrhiza microbial communities from riparian zone in the Pacific Northwest, United States - 17_EM | ecosystem: Host-associated > Plants > Roots > Unclassified | place... | reverse complement strand
TCGAAATAAGAATACTGGGATATTTTTTTTTTATTGAAACAGAAAAAAAATAAGAAACAACAGCCAAATGTCACACACCAAGATCCGAACGCAGAAAATAGCCCCGCGAGGATCATTTTTTAATCCGCAATGCCCATTTCGTTACTGAATCAAAACGGAGAATTGGAATCCGGATTCACTCGGTCCATATTTCCACTTGACTGGTGTTGACGATGGTTGATGTGGCTATAGCCTGCACTCGTCAATCTTACCATGAAACACAAGAACAACATCAACACAATTTGAGAGCACCAGGGGGAGCTAAACAAGGACGCTTGAAATTCGAAGGCACAAATGAAGTTTGTACGAGGCAAACATAAATGGATATGCGGGTTTCCCCGAGCTTACCGGTCTGACAACGTTAGATCGTTCCATATTGGTTTTTCTAAAACCTCCTCGATATCCAGTCTAGTGACTTTCAATAAGTGATGATGCTTTGCTTATGCCCCTACTTCTGAAATTGTACACCATTGGAGAGCTCCTCATTTCGGAAACTTGCCCTCTGTGCTTGTAGATAGGCAGTTCAATTACGAGCTATGCATCAACCACTTCGCAATATTTTTATGTCCTTAAAGTTTGCAAGGCTATGTCCCCATGGTCTTCAAGCTTCCAAAACCGACACATTAGTCCATCAGACTGAAGAAACATAAACGCTACAGAAGGACTAGAATCGTCACATAGCGTAAAACCTCAGGTACTGTTATATAGTTTTAGAAGCTTAGGGACCAAAGCCCCGATGATTTCATTAAAAATCTCGGAGAATTGAAAATCAGAAAACCTAACTGCATTATTATGGTTTATGGCCACATTATCGAAAAACACGTCTACAAGATGCACGATTATGACATGCTGGCGAACTTCATGCCGTAAAGTTTTAGGTTCAAACGAATCAAAGGCTGAAATAAGTACAACCCAAAAGAAGCTGTTGGGATGAGATGATTAAAGACAGTTCAATCGCAGCAACACATGACACAGCTCTTTGTTAATTATAAATATACGGAAAAATCTAACCTAGGGCATCGCAGTAAGACTCCCCATAATCCACCCCACCAAAAAACAAAATGGTTAGAGGCCACGGAGTTTGAAGCTCTGAAACAGAACAGCAGTGCGATGTGTCCTTGCACGCAAAAGCAACCTCTTTGTTTCCGCAGTATAAAATGGTGTCATATTAGGTCATTTGCTGTTATCTTAAAGCAGCTGAGGAAAGACCACGAACTCCAGTAAAGTGATGGACCATTTGAAGCCCTGAAATTAATAAAACTTTCAATTTATGGAAATAAAAGAATCAGATTTCAGTTGCATTAACAGTAGAAAGTCAGCTCTACCCCTTCAGCAGTTCAGTGAGAACTGTGAGTTCCTTTTTTGTGATTACATCACATGAAGCAATTTACCAAGGATGAACTGACTAGTAAACACAAAAACAAACTGCAGATGTTTTGTTCTCTAATAAAACAACCAGCTGATCACATGCATACATGAACAAGCATACAAAAGTATCAAAAGGAGTTCTTCCTTAAAATAAAGAGTTTAGTGCATGAACAGCATCATTTCAGTTGAAGGTCTTGGCCATAAAAACTTACAGAAAACAACTTGTTCACCCCAAGTTTTTCATTATTATTTTTTATGATTTTGGTTCGTGAAGAACCCTGCTGTTGCAACGCTGTTTCTATTGGAGCTAAACATGCTATAATCACCATCCTCCGAACATGAATTCAATCTGTAATACAAATTAAAGAACTGAAAGCAATAGCATAATGCAAACCTCAGAGAATTCCGAATATCTCTTCTGGAGGGTCATAAACATGTTTTTCTGGAAATAGCTCCTCGTAATCTTGCTTTACTCTATTCCTCAAAAGCGGGTGTGGTAAAAGCCCCTTCAACAGAATCCTAAACGGCAACTCCTCGGGAGGATCTGGTGACTTCTTCATGTCTTCATATATGTTCATTGCATCAGCAGGAGACCCATCCCTCAAGTAGCCTCTAATGGCTTCGGTATACATTTGGGAATCCGGGAACAAATCCTCATTTCTCATATCTTCCCATAACTTCATTGCCTCTTCCATTTTTCCAGTTTTCAGTAATGCCATAATCAAATCCTTATAGAGATACACATCCGGCTTATACCAATCTTGCTTTTGAATCACTCTAAAAATCTGCAAAATCAATAAATTACTCACTAACCCAAGAAAATAACCAACCTCCACAGCATAAATCACACAAGACAATAAATAAACAGAACGTGAAGTCAACATTTCTTTGAAGCATTGCATCAAACGGTTCACAGACAGCACATATTCACACTAAAAGAAAACAAAAGTACAACCTTAACAGCCAAAGAAACCTCCTCTTGTCGCTCAAGCTCAGACAAAACAGCAATCATGTCCAGTTTCAAAAGTCTGAAAACGTGGGTTTTAATAAATCTGTCAAGCTTCTCATCATCATCATTTTTAAACCTCTTCAATCCAAGTATTACAAAAAGGGCTTCTTTTCCAATCAGCTTCTTGCCTCTCCAGAGTGGCCCTCTTGGCCTTCCATCGTGATATTGCCGCAACCCAGCAGGAACTAAAAAAGATTGGATATTTGAGGCTTTTGAGAGTGGCAATTGCGTTTGATCTATAATGGATTGTTTAGTTGTTAGGTTTTGAAGGATAACTATTATGCTACTGAAATTTGGGATTTTTGACCTCGAAAGAGCCCGAGTTAACATTGCAAAAGAATTGATTGGGGTTAGGTCACAAAAAACGACTTCGTTTCTGTTTTTGTATTGCAATTTTGAACCGCAGCAGCTCCCAGAGGCCTGTGGGGAAGAAGAAAGCAGTGGTTTCGTTTTAATTAAACTACATAAAAACAAAACGACGTCGTCTGTGTTTGATATATTTCCGGGACGGGTTTGAACTTTGAAGGGCTCGACTCGTGTGATTTCTCTCGTCATCAACTTTTTATTTTTTAAAAAAGGAATAAGCTTTATCTTTTATTATTTTTGAGACATATATTTTTTATTTTTTATTTTCTAAAATATTTAAATCGTTAAATGTATAATATTTGAGAACCTTGTCTTGAAAACACACAATGCATCAATATAAAGTTCAATTTCTTAAGATGTTTACCTTTTCAATTTATTCATTAATTGATACGAATCATATCCTACATATTATTTTCTTTTAGATAAATTATAGCATATGATTCGATTCACTTATATTTTTTAAACTTTGCAAAGGTTTTGTTATAGAGAGATTAAAATAAAATCCGTGCCCAACAATTTGAAAAGAAATGACCAATTCTATACTTCTTTGAATATTTGAAATGTGTTTTGATGTTATAATACAAAGTGTTTTTCTAAAATATTTTTAAAAATATATTTTAAAGATTTTTATTTATTTTTAATACTATTATATCAAAACCTTCTAAAAACACTTTAAAAAATTAATTTAATAAACTTTCAAGAAAAAACATTTTAAAAAATAAGTTATAACGTGTGTGTGTGTATATAAATAAAGTTTGAAATAATAATAATAAAATAACCACAATAATAAATGCTATTTAATTTAAAGACGAACAAGTTTTGTAATTCTTTGGATATTTGAAGTATATATTTGTTTAGTATTATAGTGTAGAGTATTTTTTTTAAAAGTGTTTCAAAATATATTTTCAATTTACTTATTTATTTTTAATTTTAGTATATTAAAACTATCTAAAAACACTTTAAAATAATTAATTTAATATATTTTTAAGTAAAAAGTATTTTAAAAAAATAAAATGTAAGATGAAAACAAATACTTGCAAAACACTATTAATTGTTAGCAAGCAAACATCGTGGTTCATCAAATATAGGTAGTGATCATAATCTATATAAATAAAGTTTGAAATAGTAATAAAATGAACCCAATAATAAATGTTATTTAATTTAAAGATAAACGATTTGGTCCTCGACCATGCAAGGTTACTAAAGTACAGCCTGATATCATACATCGATTAAGCTACTCAAACGCAACTCTTTCATTCATGGTGAGGCCCTAGCAAACACATAGTTATGGATATAAACTAAGCCGAGCGAAAGCATGGGGGTGGGTTTTGAAGGCCATAAGAGTAGCCATGGACATTAGAACATATTGAACTTGCAGGACCTTCATTTCCTGTATACACCAATCTGATATCCTTCAGCACTATATTCTTGCATGGAACAATGCTGCTGCAATTTAATGTCACTGCTGCCTTCGACTTCGAAGTACCCCTAATGTTGCTGTATGTAATATCCCTGATTTGAATACGTGAAGCAGTCTGCAAAGAAAAGAAAAGGAAAAGGGTGATGGATTACACTGTCAGTTCAATGATTAAAAGTGGAAAAAGCTTATTAATTAATAGAAAGACAATCAAATTAATACCTTGGAATCACAGGAAGAACTAGGGCAATATTGCTGATCAATAATAATGGGATGTTCGACGTCGTTCATTATGATGTCTTCGTAAGTGAAACCAGAAGCAAGACCTTCATAGCGAGATGCCCATGTTTTGATTCTTAAACCATTGCTGGTATTGGTAAAAGTGGAGTTCGTCACGGCCAACCCCACCACAATGTCTTTATTATCAATAAGTGTATTCCCTCCCATACTCCCAACACTGATTCCATGTCCAGGGCCACAGAAAACTTGAGAAATGTGAGTGTTTTTACTCCCATTGAGTATGGCAACACAATCATCTCCTGTACTGATTGATGTGCGTGTAATCCTGATTTCTTCTGAAGAACTAATCTTGATCCCATCAGTATTAGGGCTATCTTGAGGAGCAGACAACTTGACATTAGTGATATTCAAGTTGCTGCTGGCAAAGATGGAAACATGGGCATTTTGGCTGTTGATTGATCTTATGTTTTGCAGTTTCCCATTTCTGATGAATTCAAGCCTTAATGACTGCCCAAAAGATAATAAAAAACAACAATCAAATCAATTTCTTAATCCACATATAAAAGATATTGAGAAAAATGCATTAATAGATCAGAATAGTATATTTCAAAGAGTTCTAATTATTATGTCTAGCTAATTACATAGGTATAGTTATTCTCGTTTAATTTAATATGGTTTTATTCAGAAAATGAAACAGGCTAGCAAGAAAACGTTTTGTTATTTGGTTTAATTGGGGAAAAAAATCACGTTTCGAAAAGTATTTAGCATCGAAGACAGTATAATGTAAAAAAGAAAATTCTCAGAAAAAAGAACGATGAACTTACTATAGGAAGAGTTTGGCATCGTCCGTTTATCTTACAAGGCCAAACCTTGTATCCTTGGCCATCGAAGGTTCCACGACCGGCCACAGTTAAGCCATTAACATATTTGAAAGTAATCCACTGGTTAATATCCTTCAGTTTGCTTGCGGCCATTACATTCCCTTTCACCTTAAATATCATGTAACCCTTGCATTCGCCCTCAAATTTCACCGAGTCTAGCAGGTATGTTCCTGCTGGCACCAAAACCACAGCCTTTCCATTCCATTTACACGCATTTTTCCATGCTTCCAAGAATGCCTAAACAGAAGATCAAACAACATGAATGCGCGCGCGCGTATATATATTAAAAACAAAAGATACTTGATTAATTATATATGTAGTTTATGCATATCAAAAGAAGGATTCACCTTGCTATTCTCAGTCTTGCCATCAGGGATTGCACCATATTTCTTCACGTTGAAAATCCTGACGTTTTGACATTGAACATCGGCAGCCCAAACAAAAAGCAGTGTCAAGAACAGAATCCGAGTAAAACCCATTTTTGTTTCTTGTTTTTCTCTTTGTGGTCAAGAACAAAAATCAGTGTCAAGTACTACTGGTAGAAAGATGTGTTCGAGTAAGAATATATTCTGGCTTTCTTCTCTAATATATTCTGCAGATATGCAATGATTTCGTTGATATATATATATAGTTAATATTCTTGCATTGATTTTGCATAAATTAATATCATCTCCCTCCGTTATATTATTCCTAAATATCGAAAGTAATTAGGAAAACAATAATTTCATATAGTAAAACGTAGGAGACATCATAGGAGCGAGTATAGAGTCGACTTAATCACCATACCATTTTTGTTTTCGCATCAACTCCCTGATTTTTTATATTAAAATTTTGTTTAATTAGGATGGTTTTATAAGATTTAAGGATAGCGGGAACGATTTCTCTCCTAATTATTACAGGTTTAGCACTTGATTAGGCCGCGAGGCTGCTTCCTTTATTAATAAAGGTTGCCTTAAAAAACAATTTGAAAGAAGAATAAATCGTGCAAGGATCGCTACCTTTGATTTGGAATCGTAAATTTTGGCACTAAATATTCAATTTGTCAAAAGTTACACAAAAGTAGATAAAATATAAATACATTATAATTAGCATTCAATGTACGTAATTATCGTATTCTACGTACTTAGAGCTTGTTTGGTATTTTTATATTTTTAAATCAAAACTGATTAATTCTAGTTTTATACCTATTTTTTATCTACAAGCAGTGTTTGGTTAATATTTATTTTATTTTAAAATCAAAGTAGGTGATATTTTTTTTAAAAATACTTTATTTTTTAAACTAAGCAAGATATATACCCATTAGTTAACATGACAACATTCTTCATTATTCTTTTTTAAATCACTCGTACATATACACTAGTGTTTTATATAATCTATTTTAATGCTTTATATCAATAATTTTATTAAAATGATGTGTCTATATATATTATCACTTTACTTATTTTTTTTAAACTTAAAAGTTACTTTTATTAAAAAAAATACTTTCACTACGTATTATATAAATTTTAAGAAGTCATAAATCATCTATTATGTATTTATACACATTTAAAGTAACTAAATAGTATTTGGTAAAATTTTATTGTTGTGATTTTGAGATATAAAATAATAATTGTAACATATTAAAATATTTTAATAAATATTTTTAATTTTATTAAATGATTTATAACTTTTTAAACTTACATAACATGTATCTAAGAAAAACAAGTTAATATAGGTTCACAATACATCATTTAAATAAAACCAATGATATAAGTAGAAGTATTTTTAAATATAATTTTTTTAACAATGTACTTCATTTAATAAAAATCGATAATTTAAGAAATTCAAATCACAAAGGGTAGAATAAAAAAGTGCTCAATAATTTTGGAAAAAAACTATAATCTCATTCTTAAAAATAATGTTTTTAACACACAGACACATATATATCTCAAAAATAAAAAAAAGCATTGTGTTGTTTGTAGTGGCAAACATGCTGTGTGCTTGCCCAATTTTCAACCACTGGAGCAGTGGTTGAAAAATTACGCTAGAATATGTTGGATTTAAAAATTTATTTTTTAATTTATTTTCATTTAAAAATATTTAAATCAACATTTTTATTATATTGATAAACCAATCTCTTAATTCAGAACACCCCTAAATCAAAAATTAATACAGAAAAAAATTCTCTTTAAACTCTGATGTATTTTTTCTAATAAGATGAATGTTTAAAAACACCTCTATATATGGAACTTTTTTCATTTGATACCAAGATTGATTTTTTTTATTGTTGAATTGTGGTTAACTGACAATTTTTTTTCTTCTCCATTATTTTTTCAATGAGTTTTCCTTTCATCTCTCAAACTTAAGAATTGAAAAATGAACAAAATTAATTTTTGAACCAAAATCAAATTTATAAGAACTTTGAGAATAGTCACACTTTTTATTTGTATTTTACATTATGGTTCTCTCTTTTAATTTTATTTTTCTACTACAATTTAAAATTTTTCCCTTTGATCTCTCAAATCCAATTATTAAAAAATAAGCAATTCTAAGAACTTTGAGATTAGTCATGCTTTTTCTTTGTATTTTACATTATGTTTTTCTCTTTTAATTTTATTTTTCTGCTACAATTTAAAAATTTATCTTATAAAATTAGATGAGAAAATAATTCAATAAAAAGAAATTCAAGGTTGGAATTAAAAAGAAACTAAACATGAAAGCATTATATAGTCTATATAGCATATGTTTCCAAGAAGAGTACTCAAAAGATATATCCATGGCCTATCCGAGATCCAGGAAAGCTTACAGGCATCAGAATCTGGAAACAGTCCCAAAACAAACGTTCCTCCCATAATTTGGCTCGTTGGGTGGCTGGAATTTCGGTCAAGATCATGGCTGGTTTATTCTTTTAACATGTCCATGGATCACTGTGAACTGGTTTCAAACATCAAATGTGCTGGAGTTTTTAGAAGATTACTTTTCGTATCTGTAACAAAACTCGTATAGATGGAGTAGAAAGGATGATAATTTGTAGCATTTCTGTTCATGAGAAATTACAAGCATGGATGTATTAGTTGCCCGATAAATTGAACACATCATAACTGATGCAAATTCGAAGTCTACATTATTTCACGAGTACACTGGAATTCGATACGGCAAGCATGCTAATTATAAGCTGATGGAGTTGTAAATTCATCTCCCCCTCCGTAAACAACAATTGGACTCCTCACGCTGTGAGAACCATCAGACCACACCAACGATGCAGACAGAATTGAGTTATATGTCAAATCTCGACCAACAATAGTTACAGCGAACGACTTCTTCTCTTTCAAGGACTTGAAGGAGAGAGCTTCAGGCACAACTTTGATCTTGAGTGATGAACGTGAGAAGATTTTTGCCTTGTAGGTTGAGTTTGCATTGCCAACATTTGTAACTGTTCTATGAAATTTAATTGTGAAGGACTCCTCCACTGCAACTTTAGCTGCCATTGAAGGGTAATTCAAATCCCTTGGCAGGGTGTTTCTAGCGGCCTTACTACAGCTGCTGTTGTCTCCTGAGATTTGCCGGATTTTCTCTGCAGTATATCCCAGGCCACAGAACAGTTGTATGTAGTCACTCTTCTGTGTTTCATAAACAAGTCCAGGGTGAATGGCTGTTACTGGATTTACATGCCCAGATCCGAAAGCAAATTCTCCCTCTGATCTTTCAGTAACATTCATGGGCCAAGCTGAAAATTGAAAAAAAAGAATCATAGAAAGAAAGTTGGTAATTGCATATAACCTTTTTTACATAATGGAACCGAAAGATACGTGATCTACGTATTCATATTCTCTAGTGATATAACCGACTGAGAGAAATGAAAAGGACTAGAGTGATTACACAAGATTACCAGTAGTCATAATAGCAGATTTAATAGCTGAAGCAGACCAATCAGGGTGAGCTGCTTTAACATGAGCCGCTACACCGGCAGCATGAGGGCAAGCCATGGAGGTTCCAGACATCACACTGTACTTAACATGCCTCTTGTCTGCAGTGTCGTCTGTAGGTGAAAGAACAGGTGGGAATGCAGCCAAGATATCTACACCTGGGGCACTGGCATCTGGCTGCAGTTCATTTGATCCATATATGAGCAAATTGAAATTAAAAAAATATAGAAAAGAAAACTATAATGCCTACCTTCAAAATATCTGATATGATGGGATTTGGACCACGAGAAGAGAAAGAAGCAACTTCAGGTGCAGCATTATCCTTAATGGCTTCACTTTTTAATATGTTTGCTGAAGGTTTCCTATAAACACACAAGGATCACATCATTTGAAGGAACTAAATGCAAAATTCTAATGGAATGGATGCTGCTCAGCGAAAAAGAAAACATACTTCGTGGAATTCAGATATGACTTGACAGCATTAAGTTTGTCTTCTGTTAAACTCAATCCAGGCAAAGGTAAGATAAAGGAAATATCCTCAAAACTAATTGGAAGGATCGCGCCAAGAGCTCCAGCTCTTTTAGCCTCAGTTCTTCCATTCACATCATCACACAGTACAATCTTTCCCTTCACTAAAGTTCTGTCTAAACAGCCGCTATAGCAAAGGCTGAAAATATGAAAATCAATGCCAACTCAGAATACAAGTTATGGAGCTTTTTTCAACATTTAGATATTAAAATAAAAGAAATGGCCATCAAGATTCACCTTGCTTCAAGATGCTTGCATTCTCTTGATGCACCCTTACCGTATACCAGAGGAAACTTTTTTCCTTTTAGACTGAAAGAATTAACAGAATTCCCCTGTTTTCACAAACCTGGTAGTTAGAAATACCCACACACTGGTTTCAGTGCAGATACAAATACATGCATGCATGAATGCATATATGCGTACTTATAGATGTGGTTATATGCGTGTGCGAGTCTGTGTATGATTGTATCAAGTAATTGATTAAAAGAATAGAGTCAAGGATGCATACGACTAATGTCTTTCCATTCCCAAGAACAACTTTGTCTATGATCCGACGATCCGTGCTGCTTGCAGCAACAGTGAATATCCATGGTGCCACACTTGCCACTGATCCTGATACAGGACCATCATTTCCTGCAGATTGTAAAGTAAGAATTCCTTTCGCCATTGAATGAAAACCACCAATTGCAATGACATCAGTATCAAATTCTTGTGCTTGGTTTCCTCCAATTGAGATTGTTATAATATCAACTCCATCAGCAATAGCATCATCAAATGCGGAAAGGATATCGCTTGATTGGCATGAACCTGGACCACATACTTTATATGCAGAAATTCTCGCTGAGGGTACCCCTCCTCTGGCAGTACCTTGTGCCAGTCCATAAAAGCTAGTTTTCTTTACTATGTTCCCAGCTGCTGTAGAGGCGGTATGTGATCCATGGCCTAGATCATCCCTTGCAGACGAAAATGAATAATGTCTAGCTCCAATGATTTTGCTGAAAACACCATCCTATATTGTTAATGTTAGATCAATAGCATCTGTATAGCTGAGGAATTTTCTACCAATAACTAATCTATACAAGGTATCAATTATTCAGTGACTATAGAATGCGTTGTTTAATTAATGGAAAGAACTGTATTACTTGTTGCAAGTGAAGTTTTCGCCACCTTCGCAGGCACCCCTCCACTTCCTGGGAGGAGGGCCGAAACCATCATCATTAAAACTCTCTGATTCTGGCCAAATTCCAGTATCAATGACACCAACAATAATATCACTATGAGTGCCTCGTTTTCCACTTGCAGTCACATTGAAACCCATAAAGTCCCAAGATCTTGTTGTTTGAAGTTGGAGAGTTGTACTCGGAAAAATAGAGACCACTTCCTTCTTACCTGCATACCACACCATGTAAAAAATAAAAAGACGGATTAAATACATGTAATTTATGTGAAACATTAAAAAAAAAGTGTTGGCAAAACTCACTTACTAGCTTTTGTGCCTCCTCACTTGTGAGCTTTGCAGAAAATCCATTGAAACTCCTTTTGTAACTTCTAACAAGGACATTTTCAGAAGAGCTGCAGAGAGAAACAAGCGAAAGGCAACATTTATACAAGAATGGTAAAAGAACTACTAATCTTGAAATTTGAAAAGTATTTCAACCTGTCCTTGACAACTTCTTGAAGCAAACTGAGGTAGTGAGATGATGGCGAGTATTCACCCTCTGGAAGTGACCCCATATATACTATGTATTCCTGCTTTATAAACATAGTTAATCCAATGTAGTATTAAAAAAAAAGGAGAAAATCTGATCCCCTCAAGTTATCATGCATGGAAAGAACAAAGGAAAAAACAAAGACATGCACTTGCCTTTCTATCATCACCAGTAGCACTGCAAAACAATACACTAATGCTTAGTGTAAGAATACAGAGCGGGATAGATCCGTACTGCGCCATTGTTTATTGCTCAAACCTAAAGGGACCGAGGAGTATTTTATATGTTGGATTGGGCAGAGTCAAGGATTCAGTAGCCATCAATGAAATTTTCTCACCTTGAGAACAATGCTTCTATAGAATTACACCTGAGATTTCTTAATACGTTAAGAATAAATTTCGTGCATGACTGGAATATATTCCTATATTAGTTAAGCAAAAGAATAATAATTCTAATATTGCAGAATCTTGTTATTGTCTTACCTAAGATGGGCACACACAATATTTCATAATCTTTTATTTCTATACCTGCTGACATTTGCCAGGTGAGTTAATTAATGTGTTCGAAACAATAATGGGATACAATGCATTATTTCACTCCTTTAATCCGGTTCTTTGTCTTGATTTATGGTATATATTTAGTGTAGAGGAGGAAGAATTTTCGTGGGTGAGATTTTCTCATAGGAAATTGCTAGCGAGCAGAGCATTCATTGCTGCTGGACACGAAAAGATTATTTTTATATCAGGAACGAAATTTCTAGGAGACTAATATATTAAAAGTAAATTTATTGTATGATTGGTCAAATATTTGTAATATTTTCTTGCCATTATTAGAGAGATTCTCACTCAGCAGCATATAGCGAGGATAGGGTTATTCAATCTCTAAAGTTTTACATAAAGCTGAAACGGGACTTGATTGTGTAAACTGAAAAAGAAGACAACTGCTGGACTCTATTCAATCTCTAAATAGAAGACAACTTTTCATCATACCTTGATTTTCAGATTTGAAACTGAAAAAGAAAAATCATTCGCCATTTAAATAAAATAAAATGAGATGAAGGCATTCAGTTTGAAGGTTTAATTGTGTAAACCACAATGGGACTTCTCACACTATGCGTGCCATCATTCCAAACCAGTGATGAAGATACCATGGAATTTGCTGGCAATCCTTTCCCAGCCACTGTGACAACAAATGATTGCCTCTCATCCACCGACTTGAGCGACAGAATGCTTGGCTCCACCATAACATTAATCTGAGAACCTGTTGTGATGTTTGATTTGTATGAACTCTTGGCGAGTCCAACATTTCTGACTGTTCTTGGAAATTTAGCTGTGAAAGCCCTGTTTTCTTCAACTCGAACTGCCATTGAAGGATAATTCAGATCCTTTGGAGATCCTTCAATGTGCTGCGGACATTTACTGAAAAGAGTATTATTCATACTGCACAGCATTCTTATATAATCGTCTCTGGTAGCTTCATACACTAAACCAGGATCTACAGCTTTTATCGGGTTTATGTGGCCTGCTCCATATCCAAATTCAGCATCTGCATGCTTGGCAGTGTTCATAGGCAAAGCTGTGCAGGGAAGAGTAAATAATGGATCTAAATAACTGGCTTAACAAATGAAATTCATGTGGTAGGCTAATGAGAAACAAGAAGTATAAAAAGACCTCGAGAAGTGAATAATACCAGTGGTCATTAGAGCAGATGTGATGGCTGAAGGAGACCAATTTGGATGAAATGATTTAACATAAGCAGCAGCACCAGCAACATGTGGACAAGACATGGAGGTCCCAGACACTACGTTATACTTCACAGACCTCTTATCATCAGCATTAACTGATGGAGAAGCAACTGGAGAATACGCAGCCAAGATTTCTACTCCTGGGGCGCTTATATCCGGCTGCGGCAAATAGAAAATACCAGAAACATATCTGATAAGTACAATGGAATAACTTAAAAGGCAGCACTTTGCAACCCCTTCCGTCGTGCCCAAAACATAAAGATATGCAAAGATTCTGATAGTCATAACAATTCCCAAACCTTCAAAATCTCAGGTACAATGTTATTTGGACCGCGTGATGAGAAGGAAGCAACTACAGGAGCCGTATTATGTTCTGTAATTTCACTTTTCAATATCGTTGCTTGAGGATTTCTGCATGATTAACAGCCGGAGAAATGATCTCAGCAGCTATAAAGTTCTAACTATGGCAGGGAAATTTAATTTACTGTTTAACGACACCAAACTTTTACGTGGGTGTTTAGAATCTTACTTTGTAGATTTCAAGTAGGACATCACCAAATCGCTGTCATGAGGGTTCAAACTAGATGCAGGTAAGGGCACTACATTGGAAACATCTTCAAATGTGTCATTCAACATAATTGAGCCAAGGGCCCTGGCCCTAAAAGCTTCATCTGTCACTGATGCATCTGTCATATCACATATGACAATCTTTCCCTTCACTAAGCTACTGTTCATACAATTATTCCAGCAAGACCTGATATACCACATGGATGAAGGTTAGTTTCTTTATTGGAAGGACAATGAATTAAGAATAACCAAAGGGATAGCACTTACCAAGCATCATCCTCGGTGCAATTACTCGTGACAGCTTTTCCATAAATCAGAGGGATTTTTTTTCCATTTAGTGCAAAAGAATTAACAGAGCTTCCCTGATTAAATATAGAAGTAAAAGCAGAGAAATATTTTACAGACTATCCAACATGAAAAACAAATGTGAAATCACATTCAACTATGCTAATTTTCATCTTTTTCGGCTATGTGCCGCTGGATAAGTGAAGAGATGGACAGCTATCGCAATAACAACAAAGAGTACCTCTATAAATTATGATAACAAAGTAAATTTGAAAAAAATGACTGGGACTATGACATAAATTTGAGATATTAAAGCTACTTACAACGAAGGTCTGTCCATTCCCTAAAACTGTCTTATCAATTATCCGACGATCTGTGCTGCTAGCTGCAACTGAAATTATCCATGGTGCATGGCTTGATACAGTAAATGGATCAGGACCACTGTTTCCTGCTGCTTGTACAGTGAGTATCCCTTTCTCCATTGCATGAAAGGCCCCTATGGCAATAGTATCGTTTTCATATGGAAATGGGACATCCTTCCCTATTGAAATTGTGATTATGTCAACCCCATCAGCAATGGCATCATCAAAGGCAGCAAGTATTTTATGGTCATCACAAAACTCCTCACAGGCCATGTAAACAGCAATCCTTGCTGATGGAACCGCTCCTCTGGCATTTCCTTGAGCCAGTCCGTAAAAATTCGCGCCTGATACTGTGTTGCCAGCTGCTGTTGATGCTGTGTGGCTACCATGGCCTTCAGTGTCCCTTGCGGTAGCTTCAGCCCCTGAAGTGAATTCAACTCGAGCTCCAATGATCTTACTGGAAGTAACAATAAAAGCAGAATCTAACAAGTACTCCTCTGTCCAGTAATAGAGTCAATGGATTCTTTCATATATCATATGGAAGGAAAAACAAGAATGTCAGTATCATTTCTATTTTTGTCTAATCGTTCCCATTTGATATTTAAATACCGTCATGCTCGTAGTTATGTGTTAATGTCAAACAAATTCCAGGTGAACCATTGCATTTTATGGATATAGGAGGCTTTCATACATTCCTTTCTTACCATAATGATACAATTTAAATATTGAAAGTACATATCAAGATGATTTTATGGCTCCTTTTGGAACCTTATTTTGGTAAATAATCTTCCCTTAATTCATAAAAAGTTCTTTTTATCCATGATAAGAAATCTTATAGTCAGAAGAAAAACAACACTGAACTTACATTTGTTTGGCTTAAATTTGCAAAATTATAAAGAATGGGAAAGAAAACCCTTCATTTCTAGCCTTTTAGACAGATTAACTCATCCAATTATATTTTACTGGTGTAGAAGTAATAGAGGAAACAGAGCAAGAGGGATGATAGATACTTGTTGCAAGTAAAATTCTTGCCACCAGCACAAGTTCCCTTCCATTTTGCAGGAGGAGGACCAAAACCTTTATCAGCAAAACTCTCTGACTCAGGCCAGATTCCTGAGTCAATAACCCCAATTATTATATTACTTTCTACTGTGGGGTTCCTTTTCACATTTTCAGGAAACCCCATGAAGTCCCATGATCTTGTCGTCAGAAGTTGAGATCTTCTACTAGGGAATACAGACACCACTTCCTTCAGGCCTGCATATTGTTGTCATCACACATCAAAAAAATATCAATTCCACCAAGAAATTGATGAAGAAGGATTTTAAAGAACTTACCAGAGATTCTCTCTGCCTCCGCATGACTGAGTCTGGCTGCAAATGCATTGAAACTCCTATTATAGCTTCTAACTAGCGCACCATCCGCAGATCTGGAATGGAAGGGAAATATTAAAACATCACTGAACATAATTGAAATAGAAATATCCTTTTCTGGTTACGGTCATGCCAGTTGAACAGGTTTTCTAGTCTAAAATGATATGGATGTGATTTGTTAGAGTATTAACCCCATCCACCTAGTTCCTCGTTACATACCACCAAATGATTGTGATTGAAAATTCAAGAAAAGTAAAACAAGAAAACAGAGAAGCTTTCTGACAAGAATGGACTTGAGAACACTCACCTTCCTTCGACAATTTCTTCAAGAAGACTGAGGTGGTGAGAAGTGGGTGAGTATTCACCCGTAGGAAGCGAGCCCATGTACACAATATAGACCTGCATCACCATTGACATAAATCAGACGCCTGAATTTATAAGAGATTTATGCCAACATATATATCCAACATATCAGTTCATCTACACAGTTAATTAACCTGTGGTCAATCAGAGAAAAAAGCCTACGAAAGAATAAAAAAATTAAGCACGGGCTACCTGCTTATCATTTTGAGCAGTGCATAAACTAAGGTCAGCAACAATAATGAAAACCAACAGGATGCAGTATGAAGACAGAGAACTGAAGATTCCAGCCATTACGTGACATGCAAAACTTCAGAACTATTACTATTATATATATTTCAGATTAGAAGGGAATGTTCATAGTGATGCAGATGTATTTTTTTTATCGAATGAAGCTTTTATGGAAGTGAGAACTCTGCTCATTTGTCCACAGCTCAGCACCCTGGGTATTTATGACAACATAGAAAAGAAATAGCCAGTCACCTTTATATTTAGGAAGGCTACAGGTCTGCTTTCCTATAAGGATGACGCCGTCATTTATGACGAAATCTGCAAGAGGAGCAAGTACATTTTTTTTCCAACTTTTGATTCTTTGTGACACTGGAGCAATCAAAAATTAAGTAATTAATAGCATATATTGTTCAAGTTGTCAGTAACATTCGTGGTATTTGGGCTAAGAGACCACTCGGACAGGATTTATTTTCTGCCATGTTAGGATTTGACTCAAATTCCATATGGATTGCCATATTTGCTTTATGGAGTGGAAAAATTACCGGAGAACCTTACACGATCATCTAATGAGATAGGTACGAGGATCCTTCTTCTTCGGTCCATAATGTGATTGTCAAGCTATTTTTTTTTTTTTTTTAATTCAAGGAAACCTCACCTCCCAGAAAGCGTGTTTTGTGGTCCCAAGTGAGCGAGTAAAACTCTGGCTGTTCCAGGTTCTTATAAGTGTTGCACGTTCTGACTCGAACTCGAGACCTGCTGTGCAGATCTCAAGTCCTTTACCATCACGCAACGCCCCTTGGGATGATTGTCAAGCTATTGCTAATGCTGTTTACCAACTGATTTCGATTACAGTTCCTAATTTCCATCCTTCTATGAGCTAGCTGCTTGTCCTATTAACCATCTTCTAAAGATTCGCCATCCTGAAGTTCTTCCTCCAAAACTTTTTATACAAGACAGTGATCCATGAAACATAAACATAAATGATCAACTGATGAGTAGAAATTGCAACATCGAAGAATGCTAAGTAAATGATAGTGGAGGCATTAAGGATTGAAAACACAAAAGTGGCAAATAACTACCGGGAGTTATAACCCGAAGAGGGAATAGAGAATATGAATAAAAACACTGCTCAGAGATTACTGATTGACATTTGAGTAGATTTGATTTGATAGCCATGAAAGGCCAATTAGAATGGAAATCAAGTATTAACAGAAGCAGCTGCACACCGTGACGAGCAGGGGCGGATGGATGTTAAAGGCTTGGGTGGAATATAGTACAGGTAAAGATTTTATCAGTATTTTTTAATTAATTTTATGTAAAATAAATTTGTAATTTTTTATTGAGTTATCAAAAAATTCTGAAAATTTACGTGGAGTCCTTCTAATAGATGCTTTAACTTGGATTAAAATTTCAGAATTTTTAGAGAAATTCAGAAATTTGATGAAAAATCACAATTTGACCAATTTTACGTTATTGAGCGTAATTTTCAATCCGACCATCAGATTGAACTGAAATTTTACGAGAGATCTTAAAATATATTGAATAAATTCTGGTTAAAATTTAAGGATAAACAGAGCTTGGTAGTGCTAACAAAAAAAAAACCGTTAAATAAAAGCAAAACGACTCATTAAGGGTAAAATGGTTAGTTATCTATAAAAAATAAAACAAATCAGCTTTACCTTCCTTTTATATGTTGTCAACTGGGCAGAAGCAGAATAGAAAAAGAAAGAAAAGAAAAAGCGAGAGAGAAAGAGAGAAAAGTAAGGAAAAAACATATAAAAAAAATTCAAGGAAAAAAAATAAAAAAAATGAGAGAATAACCTTGTAAACTTACAAAGTCCAACTTATAAATACTAATCTAAGGAAAAATCAAGTGAATGAAGGAGAAATTGAGAGAGGAAAAAAATTTAATTGCTTTGTTTTCCAGTTGACATGAGATTGTTATTTTATCTCGGTTGAGGGGTTGTTACAATATCGATTCAGATTCGATTATAGATAAATTATATTTCATAAAACATCGAAGGATGTAACTTCAATAGTGAATTTATTTTTACTTTCACTTCAATTTTATATACTTTCAAATTATTTTTTTAATATTTTGAGTAGTGTATTTGAATTAAAATTTTATTGTTAACTTCTATAAATTCATGTACATAAGTTAATTATTAATCTTAAAAAAAATTATATATTTATTTAATAGCTTAGGGCAGAAAAAATTCCTAACTCCGTTCTTGGTGATAATTGATGAAATCCTAAAGCATCATGCTTTACAAATAGGAAGAGGATTAACTTAGAAGCCAACAGACTTATTAGTAAGACAATAGTAGCTCTGCTCAACATTATGACACAATTCCAAGATGGTTTATAAACACATAGCGAGTTGCAAGGAAAAAAAAGAAGGAAAAATCTTCAGATTTCATAAATAGCCTGAACAGAGTGAATCATTGATGTGGAAATCTAGAGGACAGATATTTGGAGTTGACGAGTTATGGAAAGCTCAAAAAAATCAGCTTCTAAGGAACATGGGCACCCTAACATAAGAGGGTCATAAACTATAATCAGGAAGAAGTTACAGGATCCATAACGCGTGCACGGGAAGCATCTCTCAAGCTTATCAAGGAAAAATTCATTGGTTGATAGTCGTTTTCCAGACTTCATTTTCATTTGCTTAGTTAACCCTTTTTTTTTTTTTTTGTGGTGATTTCTGATACTCTTGGACTTTATTTTCCCATGGCTTGGTCGTTTAGAACTGAGAGACAAAAATATACGGGGAAGTACAACAAGAGATCCATGGTAGAACCTATGATTCGATCTCAGCTTCTGGTATTTGAGATTGACAAATTCCACTCACCTCAGAATCCACTTCTGTTGGATCTGAACCAATCGCATCTATGGTTGGTTACATAAAATGACACTGTCAGGTCTAAATCATGTCTTTGTAGAAGTTCCTTTGTCACCTGTCAAAGATGTGCTGTGTTAACGTAAGAAAATCTTCAAAAGCAGCGCAGAGAGATGGAAGAGGCTCGACCCCCAAGTTAAAAACATGTAGAGATGTAACTCGAAAAGTCCCACTGAGAATTTGAAGGACAAAAAGGTCACCCAGTTAATCCTCTAAAGTCTAAAGCCTTTCCTTTTTCTTCTTCTTTTTTTTCCTTTCTCGATGAAGTATCTGACGGGGCAATCTGACACAAATTCTGACAGGCGGGAAAGACATCAATCTAAACAGTCAGATTGTGAGAGCCCAGCCCTTGCATGAGAATAACTCCATGTCATGCTCCATTTTAAAATATGCTCATATGGACATTCATTTGTTTACAGTAACAGTGAGCTTTCGAGAATACATGTATACGCCAGACAGATTTCAACTAACATGAACTCCATCGTTCATATAATCAATGTACACATGCAAGAACAGAAACGGAGTGGAATTTCGAGAGAGAAATGTAATGATCTTGTAGGTTCTCTCCCTTATCCTGACGAACCACGGTGAAAAGCGATGCAAGTTAACTTTAAAAAAACACCCGTTAATACAACAAAGTAGCCATCACATGAGAACAAAGTCCCTTTCTTAGCATCCCCCACTTCATTTGCTTGAAAAGGTAAGTTTATACATCACAGCAATCATCTTCTTACATACTCTCAAACTGCTCTCAGTTAAATCAATGGCATTGTAATTTGACAAATAACTACATGAAGAGGTGAATTCCAGTCCACAGCATAAATACAGGAACTCCACGGTCTTCTCGGGCAACAATGTCATCCTTAATTATCCTGTTAGGAATAGCAATAAAACTAAAGCTATGATGAAACATCTATGGGTTTAGCAGAAAATCAAATTACAGATGCTTTATATCAGGAAGTGATTTAAGCAGAAAGCTTACGGCATCATGATTCATCACCCTAGAAGCAAGTGAGGAAATCTAGTTTTAAGTGTGGAGATAATTAGCAGCCATCATCAGCTCCAGTGTCAGTTCAGGTTCAATTGGGAATTCAGTCTCCTTTCCACTGTCAGAAGGATAGCAATAGCTTGTCAACATAGAAGATAGGGAAATACAGAGAGTTCATAATATGCCTGTGACATTGCTTAATTGGAACGAATAATATAAATCAAAACCTTCAACAACTTGTAGAAACAGGAGATAAAAAATCAGCGACAGCAAATAAATGTATATGAAAAGAAATTAAATAAATTGTTGACGGTAAAGTTAAATGAAATATATCAATCATGCATTGACATGAGAAACAAGCTGTTATATTCACAACAATTGCATGCAATGCAAATCGCAAAAAATTCCAGGAAAACCCATTCAGCTGGCTCAATCCCTAAGCCAGACAGGCTTGACTGGGTGAAGCAGGAGAAAAATTCAACTTAAACCACATAAGAAAAGAAAATTGTCTCAGATAGTTAGAACTCTATAATTAGGATAGAAAGAACAGTGTGACTGAATAAGAACAAATACTATCCCCGTAGTGGAGAATTAGGAATATAAACATCACCAAGAATTGTACAATTCATAATGAGCACCCAATCTCCAGGTTCCCCATAAAGAAATCAAGAGTTCCAATGGCCTCTTTTCAAAAAGAAACCAAACACAAGACAAGTAATAATCCTGGATCTTAATTATCCTAACCAAACAAAACATGAAAGATTATAGAAAGCTTTTTCCTGAATATCTTCACATATGAATCCAAAACCAGACTGGAAATACTCAGGGAAGATTGATGCAAGCGACAAGAACAGCAACAACTAGTGTCAGCTTCCTAGGCCCTAGACCATATAGACAGTGGCATCATTAGTATGTGGAACAAAATGTTTGTCTCCGCCCATTACTGCATGATACAGACACAGACATGGCACACTTAGAAACATAATGTTGTGAAACACTTGGTGATGGTGATGTTCTGTGTGAATGTTACACGCGCACATGAATAGAAAACTAGCATACCGGAAAAAAAAATAATAAAGAAACCCAAGTGTTAAGAGATTCTGCACAATACTACGAATTACTATGAGGTCATTGGCTGGTATTAAATAATCAAAAAAAGGCTCAAGAAAAACATACATGTACAGTTTTTAAAAAAATCAAAGAAAACAAGATGATAAGCCCTTAATTTGCTCAAAATCATAACAAAATTTTCAAAAAGGAAAAGAAAATTACAACAGATGTTTGCAACGAAAATACTACTTACAGGAGTTATATGACTTAAATTACGAATTCAATATATTCCGAATCAAATCAGATTCATTTAGATTAATTACTATACATAGAAAGGCGACAAAGAAAAGCTACAAATTATGGGAACATGAAACAAAAGTGGAGGGAAAAGAACAGAACTTGGCATACTGAAGAGACCAGTAAAAGTACTGGCAGATCTTCTCTAGAATGGTAGTGCTTATCTCCGGAAAAGTAACTTCTCCATGCTCCGTCTCCGCGAAACTCCCTGCCACATTTTTTTAGGAAAAAAGAAAACCCTAATTCACGCAAGAATTGTACAATAACCTAAATAATTTGATTTTTGCAATAATTCAAAAAACAAAACAGAGCCGTGTAATCCAACGGTAATTAATTACATGGAAACAAATAATTGCAATGAAAGAGGGAAAAGAAACCCATTAAATATATGAGCGGAGAGGGGAGGGGGGCAATAAAATAAAAAGAGAAGAAAGAAAAGGAGAAGGGGACCTGGAGAAGTGAGCATGTTGCGGATTGTTTGTGAAACCATAGCAGCTTCCTTGTGGATCACGAACTCGAAACCCTCCGCGCTTATCAGCTTCACTGTATCTTCCTTTCTCATTTTCTATTTTCTTTTTCAACTGATTTTCTTTTTCTCTTGCAGTGTTCCAATGCAGGGAGTCATGTGGCTCCAAATTTGTGCGTTCATTTATTTATAGGAGTGACCCAGCCAGCGTTAGTGGGCCTTCGGTCTGGATTTGTTCACGCAAAAGGCCAAGAAAAGATATACTAAATCTTTATCCTCGGTAACTATAAGTTTTTTAAAATTTCATACTCAAACCTTTTTTATTTCAATTGCATCCTTCAATGACTAGTTGTTAAAAAAATTAAACAAGTCAAAATTCAACAAAAGAAAATCCAAGTGCAAAATAAGGAAAAATTTCATGATCAATCTCAATTTTAGATGAAAAGGTGATGTTTATTCCACTTACTTTCCTTTTCTTTTTTCTATGGTCCTTATAGTTTTTATAATTTTAATTTTGATCCAAAATTTTATTTTTTTATATTTCAATTCTTGATTTTGATAAAGAAGAGAAAATAGTAAAAGTCATCGGTTGATTATGTTTTAGCAATAAAAAAAACGATCAGTATCAACGATCCATTTAATAAAAGAAATTTTATTAAGGTGATTTAGATCTCCAACTTGACTTAAAAAATAAATTGAGGTTAAGAGAGAATTTTCTCAGGTTTGATCTTGTGTTTTTGAACTAATTTAAGTGTGTTCTGAATTAAGAGGTTGATTTTAATAAGATGCTAAAGATGTTTATTATATGTTTTTGGATCAAAACATGTTTAAAAATAGTTTTTGAACCCAAAAACACCCTAACATGATTTTCCAACCACGTCTAAGCGGGGAGGGGGATTTGGGATGAGAAAACGTCGTGTCATTTGCACTTTTTTTTTTAAAAAAAAAAGTGAATGATATGTTACCCACACCTTAAAAAATAATAATATAGGTCCAATTATGTGGGCCTAGCCTCATAGGCTCACACACGTCAGGCTCTTTATGTATTGGGTCAGTTGTGAAGTCATGGCCTTTTATTTTGAATTTTCTTTCTTTTCCTTTTGGATTTGGATTTAAATGCACTATAGAAAATAACATTATGTTTAAATTATTATTAAATTTTATCATGTTTCTCAAATAATATTATTGGTTTTTATGGGAATGTTAACCTTTTTTTTTCCAATTATTATGTGCCTAATATGAAACAAAAAAACTCATGAATATTAAATTACCATAAAATTTATATTTTTTAAGATTTTTAATATATTTCTTATATAATTTTTATCACATCTATCTTTTTTTTTTTTTGTCTTCAATCATATACAAAGTATCAAGACTTTGTTTTAATCTTTTTAATGTACTTTTAAGATCATGATGGATTTTTAATTAGAAAACAATTCTTGCATTTTAGAAAGTGTCTTGATTTTTTGTTTATCATTGATTTTGCGAGTGTCCATTTTAATATTATTTTACTAAATAAAAGATATTTTTAAAGAAAAAATTATCAAAACAAGTTGAATCCATGGTCTGGATCACTGGTTTGACAAGTTAACTAAAATTATTAAACTTGGTGCAATCAATGACCTGGATCGCGAGTTTTACAAGTTAACCTGCGTTAATATTTTTAAAACTATATTTTTTCAATTTTATTTTTTAATGTTGGGTTCATTGGAAATTAGACTTCATAAGTTTTTTGATTTTTTTTATAGGATTACCGTGGTCTCAAACAAATGTTATAGTATTGGGTTGGTGTATGATTTTGTGAGTATCTATTTTTATCATGTAATTAAATAAAAATAGTTTGATAAAAAAAGGTTACTAAACCTAGTATAGGTCATGACCTATGGGTTGCATGTTTGATTGGTTAAACTAGGTTTACCCAGGATTAATTCAATGTGTCATCATCTTAATTACATACAAAAAAATTCATGATAATTTTTTTAATCAAAATCGTTTTTTTTCTGATTGTCTTTAAATATGTCAAGTCAATTGAGTCATGTTAGGACAATTCTCATATGATTTAATTTAAAACTCAAATTAAGTACGAATTAAAAGGGTTCAGGGTTAACTTTTTGAGTCAAATTTAACAATACAATAAAAAAATTCCCTACAACCTAAAGGAGGAAAATAGCATTTAACATAAAAAGGTCTTGAAATTTATTTTTTAAAAATAATGAGAAAATATCTCTATATAATTTAATGTTCTTACTCTCGAACAATAATCAATGCTTGTATTTTAAAATAAAAAATAAAAACAAATTATTGAATAAAAAAATAAAATTTAAGAATCCACCAATCATAAATTATAATAGGCACGAGTCAAGAAAACAAGGGAGTATTTTTTATGAGTTAGAATCAATCAGGTTTTACTTTTAAACACTATTTTTTGTTTTCTTTTCAATTTTTTTTTTTTTAATTTTGACTTTTACATTCTGTAATCTATCTTGCCATATATATTTGTCCAAGTGTTGCACCATGCAGGAAGAAATTATTCTTACCTTTTTTTTTATCATCTCTCTTTTCAGATTGATAAAATAAATTATTGGTAATTGTTCTAGGGTTAGCTTATATATTAATTGATAATTTTTTTTCCAAGTTATTCTAAGCATATAACTCCCAAATCAATCTATCATATTTAAAAAAAAATTAATATTTTTTTTCTAATATTGATAAAAAATAAAATAAATGAGTATATCTTTCAAATCATTCTACCGAACTCTTAAAATTACTATAAAATTATCCTACTAACTCATTTACGCGATATGTTCTCAACAATTCCTCGTCTATACTGTTCTTTTAGACAGACCTCTGTTACGACACGTAAAGACTCCAAAGAGTTGGATGCCCAAAGGTCAAGGTTACTCTCCTGTCCAAATCCCAAACAAGAAAATCAGCTAATTCTAGGCATGCGCTGACGCACACACTACCTGCACTGCCATCCCACCCATGTCCGTTTTGATGTGGTCAACAATGGCGTGTCTTATCTGCTACACCAAGGCCAAGCCATTCATGTCATCCTTTCATTCAAAATGGACTATATTTTTCACTCTCATTTAGAAGGCATTGCCTGACATGAGGTCGTCTGAATATTATATAAAAGGGTTGCCTGATTCTGGAGTTCCTATACGAGGCCAAGTGCTTTTCCTCCCAGTACAATGATTAGCACTTCAAGTCCTATTATTTTTCTTTTTTCAAAAACAATATTCAGCAGAAGTGGTAATAGGATATTCAAAAAGGTCTCATTGACCGGAAGATAGCAAGCATAACATTTCAGGTCATTACTTCCAGGTCAGATGATCGTTTACAAGAGAAACCAGCGGGGCAGTTGGCTCTTCTGTGGTTTCAAACAATTCTTCTGGTTGTATTCTGCTCAACTCTTTTCTGATATACTTTCTTGCCGTAAAATGATTCAGAAATAAAAATTTTGAAAAATGTAGAAACAAAGTCATGCTGGAGAGATCCGAAAGCTTCCTACTCAATTTGTACAGTTACATTATGAATTCTGTGTGTTCTCTCACAGTAGTCCCATATCCTATGAAGAATTTCAGTAGAGCTGGCGCCAGGCTCAGCAATTACATGGCAAGACAACACTGGTTTCCCTACTGTTAGGGACCATACATGCAGGTTATGAACATCTTGAACTCCTTTAATACACTTTAGACCACTCTCCAGCCTGCTAACACTGATTTCGCGTGGTGTGCTCTCCATTAGTATACAGAAGATATCTCTAAGCATCGGTAAAGTAGTAAACAGAACAAAAGTAGAGAAGAGTAGAGTGCAGATCAGATCAACCACCAACCAATCTGGTTTGGCCCAAATAACTGCTCCAGCAATCATCACACCAACAGACTGAATTAGATCAGCCATGACATGGAGGTAAGCCCCTTGGATATTTATGTTCAACATCTTTGTATTTGCTGGAGAACTTGATGCCAGCTTAGTCTCCCCCCCTTCATCTGTTGCACATAAATCCTCTCTCTCGTGGTTGTGGGTATGATCATGATTGTGATCATGGCATGCATGATGAGAGTGATCATGGCCCAGCCACACGACCATGATAAAATTAATGATAAATCCAAATAATGCAATTGCAAACATGAGTCCCCCATTCACCCCTGCATTTTTGTGAAGAATTCTGTCAATTGCTTCGTAAATTAAAAATCCAGATATCAGCCATATGAGCTGAACAGATAGAAGGGCACCCAGAACTTCAAGGCGACCATATCCAAAAGACTGGTGTGATGTTGCCTCCCAACCTGAAGCCCACACTGTGAAAAGAGAAATAGAGAATCCAGCAACATCAGTTAGCAAATGTGCAGCATCAGTGATAACTGCAAGACTGTTGGCTTTCACACCACCAATGACCTCCACTGCCATAACTATTAAGTACAAAATTATGAGTCCAGAAAGTTTCGTTGCTGACTTTGATCGCTCTTCTGATTCCACAGTAAAACTTTCTTGTTTGGAGAAGGTACAAAGAGGACTGTAAGTTAGCTGGGGTTCAATAGGAAGGACGGATCTTTCCTTGGATGCAATAGCCATTTCAATATCATTATGGTCCTCCGATCTCAAAATGGAGACTTCCTCGTGTTCCATCTGCTTGGATAAGATGTCATCAATTCAATGAGAAAAACAAAGAGACAAAGAATAGATAAAGCAAATGTTAACGAAATTATCTAAAAAATGTGATAGTCTAATTGGATCCACAAACAGGCAAGCAGCAGAAATTTCTCCAAATCACAAAAGCAAAAACAGAACCTAAACTTTTGGAAAAACCACGGATAAACCTGCAACTGCAATCACATTACACATAACAGGCAATCTTAAACCATAGTATACTGATTCTCCCAACTGAATTTCATTTGCAGATAGAAAAACCATACTAAACTATTGCTTTGATCCTTATAGTGCAAATATGGCCGAATCAAACAGACAAATCATCTTAGGTGACATACATGAGCTTGTCCTATAAAAGTCTTATTCTTAGCACATGGCATGGCAAAGGTGTGCATGTTTTCAGTTATCTTTCCTTGTAGAATTTCCATCTCAACAACATGATTCCAATTTCATCCATTCAAGAAATGTTCTGTCTATTAATTAAAAAACACTCTCTGCCAAACAGCAATGCTTTGCCTTATGGACAGAAACTAGTTCAGTAAGCATGTAAAAATACACCAAGAAGTTCAGAAACATTGTTCCCGCAATCCAAGATCAACACAAAAGAGGAACTGAAAAGTCAAGAACAGCAACAAAATCAAAATTTGTCTAACCAACAATATATTTAAAGAAACTCAAACAAAGAAGTAAGGCAACTGATCTGCACAATGAAACTAACATGTTTGATCAAGCATTGTTTTTGGGATAAAAAAACTATAAAACCATTTATAAAATCTAAAAGACAGTCGAAAAAGTGAGAAAAAAGCATGGTGAACACAGGAGGGAAAGGGTGGTTTATACCTATGATACGCTTTAGGGCTTCAATCTCAAGAATTGAGGAATTGGGTTGATCATAAACGTGAAAAAGATCAAAACTTGATTGGAAATTGGTTAAGAATCTCCTTATATGGAGAGACAGAAAAAGATTCAAGTCCTTTCCATATTTTCGATGTGAAAGACCAGCCGGCGGGACCGCTGTTCAACAGGAAAGGCATCCTTTAAAACGTTTGATTGTGGAGCATATCAGTCTTGGACACCTTTTTGAAGTGTGGTGGGATTTATTTTTATTATATTTTTTTTATATGAAAAATTTTAAATTAATATATTTTTTAATATTTTTAATTATTTTAATGTGTTAATATTAAAAATAAAAAATATATTATTTTAATTTATTTTTAAATAAAAAATATTTTTAAAAATATCACGACATTATAATCAGAAACACAATTTTTTTTATTATACACATTTGTACCAGTTTTATTTTATTTAAAAAAAATCCTCTCCTCTGCCACAGTTATATATGATATAAAAAAAAATTTCTTTGTAGGAACAAACTCCTATAAAAATACAAATACAAAATAAATATAAAAAGTTAAATATAAAATATATTAAAAAAACAAAAACATAAAATAAATAAGATTATATATCTCTAGTTTCTTCATCTGTTTTATTTTAAAATAATAATCAAACACTATATTAAAATTTAACCACTAAGACCATAAATCCTACATGAATTGAAACATTAGACATTAATTTGAATTGATTTAAAGTCTAAACATTACATTAGCAAAGGACTTTTCTCACTAATCATTTTTATATACATTACTGATCATGTGTTAGAGAGTATTTTAGCTAGCATTTTTATTTCGGGTCCATTTATTGGTGGATTAAATTAAGATAAATTCTTATTTTATTAATTTAATAAACTTAATATATTCAAATTATAATCAAATTCATATCGTAAATATTTTGTACAAATCTACCTTTTTATATATAACATGTACAAACCTACTTAATTGAATTTCAATCATGATCATATTTATTGATAATTTTAAATTTATTTAAGTCCTATTTGTTTTTTATTTGAAAAATAATTTTTTAAAAAATTTAAATTTGAATTTTATTTTTTTCTTTACTTTAAATTAATATTTTTTTTAAAATATTTTAATACGCTAATATAAAAAATATTTTGAAAAACAATCATAACTAAATTACAAATATATTTTTAATATTTGCCTCGAAATAAAAATTCACAGGTCTAGGTCGCTGCGGTTTATAGGTGATCCTTCTGGATTATTATTACAAAATACTTGTCCAGATTTATTAAATTCATGTTTTTATCCATAAAAAATTAAATATTTAAGTAAATTACTCGATTTCGTTGTATAATCAATAAAGTTTTAGGTAAACAAAGTGCCTATGCATATTTTTTTTAAAAATATTTTTATTTTAAAATATTTCAAAATAATATTTATATTTTTTAAAATTTATTTTTAATATAAATAAAATAAAAAACTAAAATTTTTTTAAAAAATTAATTTAAAGAATATCAATTTTTATAAAAATATTTTTCAACCGTACACATAAACAATATCTATGCTAGGGACGGATTTTCCAACTCCGCCCTCGGATTTTTTTTGTCCAGCAAAGCAATTCAGGCGGCCCCACCTGGTCACTCCTTTTTTTTTTTAATTTGTTTTTTTTATAATTATTATCATTGTCACGACGTGAAGAAAGCAAACATTTTATTATTAGTCTCTTTCTCTTCTCTATCAGCACTGATTCAAAATCGAATTTTTTTCAAAGATAATAATTTGAGAGAGGGAAATAATCTAGAAGATCTACAAGTAGGTTTTGTTTATATTAATGGCAGGGGAAGGACAGCAGCAGAAGGGGGCAACAACAATGGAGGCAGGTCTTTTAGACAGCATAATAAGTCGTTTATTAGAATTTAGACAAGCGAGGCTAGCCAAACAACCGCAGGTTCAGCTTAGCGAAAACGAGATCCGCCAACTCTGTGCTGTTTCTAGAGATATCTTTCTTCAGCAACCCAATCTTCTCGAGCTCGAAGCCCCCATCAAGATCTGTGGTAAACCACCCTCTTCTTTTCCGTTTACTTTTCACTATGAAAAAGAATTACGGTGTGGTTTTCTGGGGGATTCATTCAACTGATTGCATCTCAATTCCTTATCACGTATAGGTGATAGAATGATACAATTTATTTGTTTGTTTTTTGTTAGGATTAAAATTTGATGACTTTGGATTGATGGAAATAAAAATCAAAATTTGGGAAAAGTTAATTTAATGCTGGTTGGAAAGATTATCGGTTCCAGCAATTTATATAGGGATTCTATTATATTCTATGTGTTGTTTGATAGGGAAGACAAAATGTTGTTTATGGAATTGATGAATTGGTTGACATAGATCTGTGGAGCGGATGAAGTCTTCTTTCTAGATTGCTCCATTTGTTTAAAGTCTTGGTCTTGAGAGCACCCATTTTTTATATCAAAATTTGGTAAATAAGACTGTTTTGGAACTTTCTTCCTAGCCCCTTCAAGACTTGAGATAGCAGCAACATGAAGCAAAACAAAGAAGCGTAATCTTTAGGTGGACTATATCTGAACAATGGTTTTTGTTTTTTCCTTTTCTTATCTTGTTCAAGATGTTAACTCATTGGGCCCGAATTTGATACTTGCTGAAAATGCTCCGACTCATGTCGGATACGTGGTTATATGTCAAAAAAATTATTAAAAACTGAATTTAATTTTGGATGGATGGGGATACAACTAAGATGCATGAGGGATACAGTCGGTATATGTTGTAGGGTTGAATTTGCTATTTGAAAAAGAGTTGATTGTATAAATTTTAAGTTTTATAAATTGAAATGCAAAACATTTAACTAAAATAAAGCTACTCTTCCACACTTTTAATAAGTTATTTGCAATATTTATTTTTTCAATGGTGTTAACTATTGCAATAGTTTAATGATAAATGATCATATTCTTATACGAGAAACATTTTAAATAAAAGAGATAATAATAATAATCTTTTTTGTTTTGTAATTTTTAATACATGAAACATGATATTGTTGTTTCTAGTTTAAAAAACTTATCTATTTTCTTTTTATCATAAATGCCAAATTGAAAGGGTGATATGTAACAATAATTAAATTTGAAAAGAAAAATAAAATTATTGTCGATCCTTTCATAATCATCATAATAATGATCGAGATATATGATTTTCAGATATCCAATCTCATTTAATTGTAAACCAAATACAAGAACATGATGTCAAACTTTTTCATTTATACTTCATATGTTCATACATTCAATTGATTATATATTGCTATTGGTTATTTTGATTTTTATGTTTATTCTTAATTTCTTGTTAAAAGTTAATGTATAATATTCAAAATATTTAAAAATTTAACATGTCCATCACATATTGTATCCTACGTGTTTAAGAATTGTTATATCCCCATATCCATACCATGCCATACTTGTATTCCATGTCCATGCCCATGCTTAGATAAAGGTAGAAGAGATGGTGATGGTGATGCTATCTTTATGAACTTTTTTTTTCTTGAAAACCTGAAGTTGTTATCCTAGTTCTTCGCTGGAGGTTTTACTCTTTCTAAAAGTTGATGAGGCTGCACTAAGGGGTTCATATTTATTAAGTTTATGTGGAAGTAATTGCATGATGAATAAAATATATCTGTAGTTCAGTTGTTGTATATTGTTATAGTGAACTTGGGTGGTCATACATTAAGCTGAATGAGCTTACATGTTCACAAATGACTTATGCTTTCCTCAGGTCAATTGCTTTTGAACAGCTAAAGACCTGCCAAGGTTAAAGCTTTTGTCTAGACAAGCAAGAGTTATCGTAATGCCTGGTCCCATAGTATTTTCTCAATGTATCATAGTGGGAAGTAGACACATGGTCATTTTTTTTTCACCTGAGAATCCAGAAAGTGTAGAAACTAGCCCGATGCTGTTTGCTTGATATTTCCTCTGTTGTAATTTGCCATAATTTAATATTATGTATATTTTAATTGTCTCAATATTGCTAGGACACTATTAGTTAATTTCATCATATGCATAAGTATTAGGTGTACAGGATGGGATAAGAATTGGTTAGTGTGCTTGATATTCTATGGTTTGTTAGCAATAACAGATTTGGGTTTCCATGCTTTAGTACCTTTTTGCCTCGTGCTGTTTCTCTCATAAAATGGAAATCCTTGTGTCGGCCTGTAAGGAGAGGGTTTTTTTTTTGTCTGGTTGTCGGGAGAGTTTGGGCCTGGAATACAAAATTTATTAAACTAGCAGAAACCTAACATCAAATATGTTCTCAACAAAACATAAGCAAAAAATGTACCTTGCAGCAATTTTTGGTATTAGAATTCAATGTTAGGTTTAGCGATTTTTGGCTGAGCTTGTTTCTGTTAAGGGTGGCTTGTAGAATTCACATTGCATGGACAATTATTATGCATGCTTAACGTGCATCCCTAGATTCAGATCCCTTCCACAATGCTTGAATAAAAACACTTTTCCTTCCAGGTGAAAAGCTTTGTTCACTTCAGACTAAGCAATGGCTATCTTTCTTTGCATGGAAACTTAAGAGCTAATCTCAATCTAAATTTTGCTAGGTGATTTTAATTATTTTGCTGATCCTTACATATGGTAGGACAAGCATAGTTTCGAGTTTGGACATCTTGTTGATTAGACCAAGCTGAAAAGGGTGGTTTACAATCTTTTTAAGTAAGCCTCTCAGCATTATAGGTTTATGTTACTAGTTAGTTGGTGTGTAGTGCAACCATAGTGTGGACAATAAGGGAGTATTTCTTTTGCTTGAAATATTTTACAGGAAATTGGTCAACATAGATTTATGGTCAACTTAAATTTGGTTCATTCGTTGAAAAATATTTTTAGCTCATAAATATGTTACTAGTTAGTTGGTTACGTAAAATATTTTATGGATATTAACCAACTTAAACTTATTTCAGTGTTTTGGGTGTCTATGTTAGCACCATATTCTACATATTCTGGGAGCAGACATGTATGATGAATTAAACCTTAAAAATCAAGAATTGTTTTGTTCTACATTCTTTCAACCCATTACTATAGGGTTTTCTTTTTCCCATCCCTTTCTTATGGATCCACCCTATTCTATAGGGTTCTTTTCTTTCTCTTATTCAATTTACCCCTCCCTTATAGGAAATTCTTCAATCGCTTCTATCCGTTCTTACCCTCCTATGTCAATTTAACATGAGAGTTAGCAATTTGAGTAAAAAAGAAGAGTAAACTTGAGGGTTTGAAGTGCCTTGTTGTTACATAATTCACTTCATTTGGCAGGTTATTGCTGTAATATATTCACCTAATTGAATAATTGTTAGCTTCAAGTATTACTTAATAAATCACAAAGTGTACAATGAAGGAGAAGGAATGGAGTAAGGAGATAAACCTTATAATCCACTAGGTTAAATCCTTGACATTCGTAAAGGATGCAAGAATTTAAAAACAAAAACTCCAAAATGCTAGGGTTTTGAACTCCAAAGGAATAAAAAATAATTGGTTTACTGGAACAGCAAAAATTTCTTTTATTGGAACAGCATCTCCAAAATGCTAAAATGGCCACTATATAAGCACACCAAAAAGCTCAAAGTGGTCCCAATCAAAATAGGGAACAAAGTAATAGTATTACCAGTAACAAAGAAATCCCCAAATAATCAATTGCAAATCTCTAATTTATTCTTCATTCTTTAAAATAAAGTACAATTTCATGATTCTTTGGTATTCATATTCTTGTTTTGATTCTTGTTAATGGTTGTGCCTTTTCCCCTTTGATTTCCAGGTGACATTCATGGGCAATATTCAGATCTTTTGAGGCTTTTTGAATATGGAGGCTTTCCTCCCAGTGCCAATTATTTATTCCTAGGTGATTATGTGGACCGTGGGAAGCAAAGTTTGGAAACAATATGCCTTTTGCTTGCCTACAAAATCAAGTATCCTGAGAACTTCTTCCTTTTAAGAGGAAACCATGAGTCTGCATCTATTAATCGAATTTATGGATTCTATGACGAATGTAAAAGACGCTTCAATGTGAAACTTTGGAAAACATTTACAGATTGTTTTAACTGTCTTCCTGTTGCTGCTCTTATAGATGACAAAATATTGTGCATGCATGGTGGGCTTTCCCCTGATTTAACAAATTTGGATCAAATTAGGAACTTACCTCGTCCAACTGACGTCCCAGATTCTGGTTTGCTTTGTGATTTACTTTGGTCTGATCCTGACAAGGATATCAAAGGCTGGGGAATGAATGACCGGGGGGTGTCATATACCTATGGCCCTGATAAGGTTGCAGAATTCTTAATGAAGAATGATATGGACCTTGTTTGTCGTGCTCATCAGGTTGGTGAAGTTGCTTCTTCTATTGCTTCTTTCAACTCAAGCAGTTTTCCATGATGCCTCTATTTTTTTCCCCTTTCATCAGGTTGTTGAGGATGGATATGAATTCTTCGCAGAGAGGCAGCTTGTAACAATATTTTCAGCTCCCAACTATTGTGGTGAATTTGATAATGCCGGTGCAGTGATGAGTGTTGACGAAACCCTAATGTGCTCTTTCCAAATACTTAAGCCAGCAGATAAAAAGTTCATGTGAAATGTGAAATGTTTGCTGTTTGCTGTCCTATAACCACGTACCATTTCTATGTAAGTTTCATGCTATAAGTTCTCTTTTATTTATTAGCTGTTACTTTTGTGTTAAATCATGATTCTTATGAAACAAAATCCATTTCCATTGTTTAGTTATTTGAAAGACTAAAAACCTTTCTTGGGAAGGGTGCAGCATCCTTTTAGATGATTATTTAATTAGAGTAATATTTAAGGAAACAATATTGTTTACTTATAATATTCCATTAAATACAAGTAATAGAGCATGCCTCTACAAATTGGACACAATAATTTTAAATGGAGCTATAATCTGATTAGATCTTTCGTACACCAAATTTATCTAAAGTTTGTCATTAATATATATTTGTTGCAGTACATTATTTCCTCATCATCATGATATAAATTATTAAATATGTAATTAGATTAGGGAATACGTAATATATACCAACCATGAGAAGGCCATATATTGCTTCAACAATTTAAAGGAAACGCTCATATAAAAAATAGAAACTAAGGGAAGGGGGAGCGATCAAGCAATTCAATGCTCGGGCCTACTTTGTATAATCGATATTACTGTGTTGAGTTCTTACTGCTGCTTATCTGGATTAATACATCTTCCATTAGTTTCTTCTAATGACAGTTCAAATTTGTCTCCGTCATTGTTCTTTTATTCCTTGTGTTCTTGACAGATTTTGGTGTTCATTGTTCTGAATTTTAACACGCTGATATCTATTCTCATTGCGTTGCTTGCTATTTTGCTAATCACTTGCGCACCTTTGTTGTAGAGCGTCTTTTCAAGTGTATCACAAGGAGGATCATTTGGAGATGGAGATGTTGTCATCAAAGCTGCTCCAACTTTGAGCTGCTGCCAACATGATGTTACAATGTTTCTTTTTTCAAGGGGATGGGTTATTTGTTGAAAAGGCTGTGTTTGCAGGAGCTTTCCAAATTCGTAGTTTGGAGCTAACTGTTGTTTTAGAGCACTGCAAAGGCCAAAAGTTTTTCCGTTCTTTTCTTCTTGAATGCCACCAGAAAGAGTACTGTAACCTTTTCTTTTTACAATCACAACTTGATGCAGTCATAGAAGATACAAGGAATATAGTGTAGAACACTCGTCTTGGTTGATGCCGCAGGTCATAGTATGCTTGTAAGGATTGTTTATTCACGTTTCCGAGAGAGTTTGGTTGCCATTTAGTGAGAAAGGTATCCCTTCCAAGAAAGTGACTCTTTAGTTTCCTTGAGTGAGCAGCTTTTATTTTTGTGTTTTAAAATTATTTTTTAATAAAATAAATGTTTTTTTATGTTTTTAGATCATTTAATTTATTGATATT
>Ga0307515_10003037_pt1 | contig 35563 bp, 30 predicted proteins | sample 17_EM_MG_FD_194513 | JGI IMG/M metagenome (GOLD analysis project Ga0307515, IMG submission 194513) | Populus trichocarpa ectomycorrhiza microbial communities from riparian zone in the Pacific Northwest, United States - 17_EM | ecosystem: Host-associated > Plants > Roots > Unclassified | place... | reverse complement strand
AGTCTCACGAAGTTGCCATCCAGCGAATGATCGCGGCCGGCGCGAACGTGATGACCGTGATGGCGCTCGCTGGCGAATGGCAACGCGATTGGGCGCGCACCGAGCATGTCGAGGAGCTGACCGAGATCCTCATCCAGCACTTCGGCGGCAGCGGCATCGCGTATCTTTGGGAGCAGCAGCTTCTCAACACCCCGGTGCCGAGCACCGCGGGGTGATCCCGGCGGGGTGACGAAGGTCTTAAGCGATCGGGCGCCAACACGCTGACAGCTTATCGATTTGCGTCATCCCCGCTCCACATGACGGCTGCCCATGCCCGCATGCAGCTGGCGGGCATTACTTTTCCGGGGCAAGCCAGTCCCCGATGCGCGCTGCGAATGACGATGGCCAAGACCAATTCGGTTCGTGCCCTAGCAACTTCTGCAGGAAGCCCGCAGCAAAGCGGTTATCCTCAAGTGAATTTTCACGAAACGACCACCAGGAGCGAATATTGTTGAGGTCGGGACTGACAATTGTCTCGACATGAAATTCTTGCTCCATCGCAGCAGAATGAACAGACAGACAGAACAAGGTGCAGACATATCCTTCCGGCCAAAAAGCCTCAGGGGAGTTGGGTCCGACCTTCGTGGGGGCCGTGCCCACCTTGATCGGCATGTCGGCGATCAGTTCCTTGAACATCAGGGACGCGGCGAAGGCGAAAAATGCCGGCCGCTTGCTTTTGTCGGTTGGCCGCTGCCGATCAATGGTTTCGAGCCACCTTACGAAGACGGCTGCTATCTTGGTGTCATCGACGACAAACTCACAACCCAGATCACGACCGATGGCTTCGACGAAGCGGATGAAAGCCGCCCGGAACCAACGCAGCCTGCGAACAGCGATCCTGTATGGCTCGTTGGTCGGCAGGAGAGTTGCGCTCGGTTTGAAATGCTCAGACATTGACAGCGTACTTGCCATAGAGCGAGCCGATTGCTTCAATGTTCCTGGCTCGACACCCGGCGGCGATTTGAGGGGCCAATGCCAATGAAAGATCGACCGCAGACAGCAGCGCGGCCTCTTGATCGTCTTCTTGTCTTTGCGATTGCAGCCACAGAAGGACGGAAAAAACGGCGACAGGAATGACGGTGTCATATGCCCCCGGAGGACCGGCATTGGAGAAAGGCAGACGTAACACGCCGTAATCAATCAGCCTGAGAGTGAGGGACGCAGCCAGACGCGATCCGGAAAGCGGCACGCGAGCATTTCGCTCGGCTATGAACGCCTTGTTCGCGGCGGCTTCGCTCACGAATATGCCGGAAAGTTTCATGCGCGCCAGCGCAATCTTCATCGCGGCGTAGACCGTGGCTGCGAACAGGGCTTCCGCGCGCTCCTGCTCCATGAGATCATCGAGCAGGATGCTGGTACTGGGTTCGGTCCCGATGACGGTCTTGGCGAAAGCCGATGCCCTGGTGTTTACCATATGGCCAAGCCCCATGAACTCATCGATCATCGTATTTGCCAGGTCTGCAGCGGGCTTTGGCAAATGCTCCAGCGGAGCATTGTTCTTCAGTGACTCTCCACTGCGCTTTACGATGAATCGAATGCCGCGAAGCATTTCGCGAACAGGGATCGGATCCAGTCGGCCTTGCTTGGGTGACAACATTTCCGGCTCCGTTGCAGACGCACCAACATACGTCAAAGTGAGTGAGTTCGGAAGTCTCGAACTAGATCTCTTCGCCTCGTTTTTTGCATGAACGCCATCGTGGTTTCATAGTCTTTGACGCCTGCCTGGCTCCCCAGACCGGTTGCATTTTGCGCCGACGACGCCTGTGCGAGATCGACTGCTGCCTCGATCGGAAGGCCCTTGACAAGTCCTGTCGCGAATCCACCGTTGAAACAGTCGCCGCACCCGCACGTGCACTTGACATCGACGCAGTATGCACCCGCGCCGAATTCATATCCTTCCCGGTTGAGGTGATAAGCGCCATTCGCTCCCATCGTGATGATGACGGTTCCGGCGCCGCGATCAAGAAGAAATTGCGCGAGTGCCCTACAGCCCTCCAGGCCCGATAGCGCTGCGGCCTCTTCCTCCGACGGCAGGAAATAATCGGTATATGGCAGCAGGGATTCGACCTTCGGCAGGTCGGCTTGCGTCGCAGCGAAGACATCGAGCGTGGTGGTGACTCCCCGACGTTTTGCCTCAGCCATGATTTCCCGCGTACGGCCCGGGTCCATGCGATTCATCAAGCCGACACCGCCGACATGGAGGATTTTCGTGTCCAGCAGGTCGTCGATCTGATCGTCGTCGATGTAGAAGCCATCGGTTGCACCGCGCTTGTGCAAAGCGGGTCGCTGACCATCTGGTCGGGTTGTGACTAAAGAGGACGAAGTGGTGAAGCCTTCACAGCGCGCCATCATGGACACATCGACGCCGAAGCGTTCGAGCTTCATCAGGACCCAGTCGCCCATATCATCGAACCCCACACCTCCGACAGCGCGCGACTTTAGCCCGTGCTTGGCGGCCACGATCACTGCGCTGCCAGCCGCGCCCGAGACGGCGAGTGTGAGTTCCTCGACAAACAGCGTACCACCGCCGGGCGGAATCTCGCTAACCGGCCTGCAAAGAGCATCGAATGTGATAAAGCCCATTGATGTGTAATCGAACCGCGGCGCCATATCTCACCCCCTGATGCGCTGCCCGGATTGGTCGAAGAAATAGAGGCGAGTCGGATCGAAGCCGATGCCGACCGGCACGTCGATCTCGCTGCGAAAGCCGCGGTCAGCCTTGATTTCGACCTGCCTCGCGCCCGCAGTGACGCTGAGATAGGTAATGTCACCGGTCGGCTCCACGCCATACACCGTGCCGCGGATATTGTCGCCGCCGACCCGGCAATCCTCGGGGCGAACGCCCAGCGTAACATTGCCGGTGAGATGTGGCGGGCAAGGAGTGGTGACGTCGTCGGCAGAGAAGACACCGGCGCTGGCAATGCCTTCTATCAGGTTCATCGGCGGATTGCCGATGAACCCGGCAACAAAGGTATTGGCAGGATTTGAATAGATTTCATCCGGTGTGCCGACCTGCTGGATTGCGCCCTTGTTCATGATCACAATACGGTCTGCGAGCGTCATCGCCTCGATCTGATCGTGGGTCACATAGACGGTGGTCACCTTCAACTGCCGTTGAAGATGCTTGATCTGGACCCGCATCGAGGCTCGAAGCTTGGCATCGAGGTTCGAGAGTGGCTCGTCCATCAAGAAGACCTGCGGCTGGCGCACCACGGCACGAGCAAGGGCGGCTCGCTGACGCTGGCCACCGGAGAGGGCCGATGGCTTGCGCTCCAGATAATCACCGAGTTCGACCATGTCGGCAGCCCGTCGGATCATCAGGTCCTGGTCGGCCGCCCGGACCCCACGCATGCGCAGCGGAAAGCGGATATTCTCGTAGATGGTCATGTTCGGATAGAGGGCATAGCCTTGGAAGACCATCGCCACGTCGCGGTCGCGGGCATCGACCTCGTTCATTACTTCGCCACCAATCACCACGTCTCCCTCGCTCGGCTGTTCAAGACCGGCGATCATCCGCATCGTGGTGGTCTTGCCGCATCCCGAGGGGCCGAGCAGAACGAGAAACTCCTGGTCGGTTATGTCGAGCGACATGTGCTGGACGCCGACGAATGCGCCATAACGTTTTACTATGTTGCTGAGCTGTATCGAAGCCATGGCTTATCCTTTCACGGCGCCCATCGTCAGACCGCGCGACAGATGCTTCTGGATCAGAATGACCAGGATCAGTATCGGCACGAAAGCGATGAAGGAGACGAGGGCAATTGCGTTGTAGATCACACCGTCAGATCCACCGGTGAAATTCGCCAGTGCCACCGACATGGTGTAGGCCTTCGAGGTGGAAGCGATCAGGAGCGTGAAGAGGAATTCGTTGATCGCAAAAATGGCCGCGATCACCGCAGCGGTAATGATGCCTGGCAGGCAGGCCGGTACGATAATTTCGCGGAGAATGGTGAGATCGCCTGCACCGTCCGTCCGGGCGGCATCCTCGAGTTCCTTGGGGATATCGAGCATGTAGCTGCGGATAATCCAAGTCACGAGACTAAGGTTGATGGCCGCGTAAATCAGCATCAGGGCCCAGACCGAGTCGAGCAGTCCGACAGTCTTGAAGAGGAAAAAGATCGGCACTGCGACGATCGCCGGAGCCATCATCCGGGTCGACAGGATGTAAAAACCGATGTCCTCGCGCCCTCTGAATTCATAGCGAGACAGGGCGAAGGCGGCGGGTATCGCGAGTATGAGGTCGATGACGACCGAGCCCGCCACGGCCAGAACCGAATTCCGGAGATAGAGAGCAATCGGCCAATCCGTCATCAGCAAGTGCCAGGCGTCAAGGCTGAATGTTGGCCAATAGATCGGCCTGGGAACGATGATTTCCGTCCTCGGGCGGAACCCGATCGTCAGGAACCAGAGGATCGGGGCGATACAGACGATAGCCCATGCCGCGAGAACGATGTAGCGAAGCAGCAGGCTCTCGCCACGGGTTTTCCGTACATTTGCCATCAACTTTTCCCCGACTTGAAGGCGCGCTTGACGACGGTTTGGGCGATGAAGACAGTGATGACCAGCATCAGGACCGAGGCCGCCGAAGCATAGCCGAAGTTGAACATGCGGAAACCTTGCCGGTAAATGAAATAGCTCATGGTTTCCGTGGCTCCGCCGGGCGAACCCTGCGTCATGATGTAGACGTTAGTGAACATTGTGGTGATATCGATGCCGCGCAGCGTGACAGCCACGACGATTATGGGCCGCATCATCGGCAGCGATATATTCCAGAAAATGGCCGGCCAGCTCGCACCGTCGAGGCGGGCAGCCTCCTCGACTTCTTGATCCTGGCTCTGCAGCGCGGCCACGAAAATGATGAAAAGAAATGGCGTCCACTGCCAGACGTCTGCAACAATCAAGGTCATGCGTGCCAACCAGATCGATGCCAGCCAGTCGATATTGCCGGACGCAAGACCCAGCGACATCAATAGGTCCGAGATGACGCGCCCATCGTTGAAGGCGAGTTTCCAAATGAACGCCACCGCCGATGGCATGAATAGCATCGGCATCAGAAAGACAATTCGCCAGCCCCGGATGAAGGTGTCGCGATAGGCAAAATAGGCGACCGTCAGCGCTATGACGGCTTGCAATGTCAACGAAATCCCGCCGATCACCATAGTATTCCATAGCGCCGCCCAGAACTCGCGGTCCTGCAGAATGCGCAGATAGTTGCCGTAGCCCGTCCAGGTCCAGCTCACGAACTTGACGACGAACAGGCTCTGGTAAATGGCGAACAAGCCCGGGTAGAGCGTGATCACCAAGAGATAGACAATTGCCGGGCCAACCAAGAGGTATGGGAAGGCTTTCCGCAGTGCCGGAGACCGGCGCCGGAGTTTCCTGGTAGGTGCCTTGGGGACGGCTTGCGCCGCCCCCTCAGCCATGCTCACGGGAGGAAAGGTCATTGGGCGATCAGAACGGCAAAGCTTTGCCGGCGCCGACATACATGCCGGGCGCGACATCCGCATAGGCAACTGGACCCTTGCCGCCGCCGAAACCGTTCTTTTCCATGATCGACTTCCAGGCCGTCTGGCCGTTCTCCAGCGCTTCCTTGGCAGAGATCTGGCCTGTGATAGCGCGATTGATCTCATTGCCCAGAGCCTGCTCCATTTCGAACATGCCGGGCAGGCGGGGGGCGCACCATGCATGATCGAGGCTGTCCGACCAGACCTTGGCAGGCTGGCTTACGGCGCGGAGTCGGTCGTTTGTGAGCACCGAGCGATAGCCCGGGGCCACGCCATTGGCGTTGGCTTCGTTCATGGCCATGATCGAGGATGTCGTCAGGAACGCCAGCATGAGGAAGGCGCCTTCCGGATTTTGCGAAGTGGCGGCCACGCAGGAAGTGGACCCGGCGATGTTCGGCGGGGCGAAGACCCCGCCCTGGATGCGAGGTTCGTAGATCGTTACGAAGTCATCGACTATTTTGGACTGGTCGGGCCGCATGGCCTGCGTGCCGCTGTCCTGCCAGCTCACATTGGCGGCGAGCTGACCGCCGAGCCAGGCCGCACGGTTTTCGCCCCAGCCGGCGCCCGCGACGCCTTCAATGGCGTTTTTCTGCAGCGCCATGATGATGTCCAGGCCCTTCATACCGGCATCGCTGGTGAGCAGTGGGTTCCACTGGTCGTCAAAAAGCATGAGCCCCGCCTGCGCCGCGATGTGCTCCCATGTATAGGTGGCCCAAAAGCCGCGGGCGCCCATCAATCCGACGCCAGCAACGCCGCCGCCGAGCTTGTTGGCTTCGCCGGTGATGCGGATCAGTTCATCATAGCTTGGAACGCTTTTCGATTGGTCGATCGGCCCGCCAAGGATTTTTTCCATGATGGATTTGCGCAGGTGGATCATCTGAATATCGCAGTCGAAGGGAATGCCGACGAGCTTGCCACCGAAGTATCCATAGTTGAGACGATAGGTGTCGTAGAAGTCGTCGAGCGGCAATTTCCACTTGGCGGCGTAGTCGTCGAGCGAGGCAAGGAATCCCGGCGCGGCAAAGTCGCCGAGCCATGGCGAGAAAAACTGCAGCGCGTCAAAGGAGGCATTACCCGAGATGAACTCGGCCACGGCCTTGTCATAGAAGCTGTCGTCCGGGATCGGAACGAGTTCGACCTTGATGCCGGAGAGCTGTTCGAACGGCTTGAGGCCTTCGGCAGCCGACTCCTGGTCGGCGGCGCCGATCGCGAAGCGCACCGTCTTGCCGCTTTGCTCGGATCTGACCTTTTCCCAATCGACGGTCCGAATCCAGTCTTTGGCGGGATCCCAGAGCGGGTCACTGCTCATCTTGTAGAGCTTGCGATAGTCCTCCCGGACATAGCCATCCACGGAAATCTTGTCGAGCACGGACTGGACATCCGGCAAGTCCGATTTCGCGAAAGCAGGCACCTTGAGCGCGGCTACGCCCGCCGCGGCACCGATTGTCACGGTCGAACGCAAGAACGAGCGACGTGACACACCTGTACTAAAAACTGGCATCATTAAGATCCTCCCTTACGTCACTTAAACAGGTGACTAGCGATCCAGGCAATCCTTTTCTGACGTGAACTCCATCCCTCACGCCATATTGCCCGAAGTGAACTTTCGTTTCACAGAAACAAACTATGTACAGATAGTATTGCCTGTCAATCTATTTTTTGGCCCACGATTTTTGCGATGCAGCATAAACTTTTGTTGACAAAAAATACAAAAGTACGTCATGACAAGGCAACATCGGAGGAAATGCATGCCCACCAACGTTGCACTGACGGGCCTTGCCCGTGATCTCGCTGCTCGCGCCGAAACAGGAAAGCCAATACGCATTGGCCTCGTCGGTGCAGGCGAAATGGGAACCGACATTGTGAGCCGTGTCGCGCACATGAACGGGATCAAAATCGGCGTCATCAGCGAATTGCGGCCCGGCGCAGCCAGGCGGTCGGTTGAGATTGCCTATGGTTCGGACGAGCAATCGGTCGAGGTGAGCAATTCCGACCAAGCGAACGCGGCCATGGAGCAGGGCAAGATAGCGCTGACCGACAATGTCGATGCGTTGCTCGACGCGGGACTGGTCGATGTCGTGGTTGATGCCACGGGTATCCCTGCAGTCGGTGCGGAGATCGGCCTGACGGCCATGGAGCGCGGCAAGCATCTCGTCATGATGAATGTGGAGGCGGACGTAACGATCGGGTCCTATCTGCGCGCCGAGGCCGACCGGTTGGGCGTCATCTATTCGCTTGGTGCCGGCGACGAGCCATCGAGCTGCATGGAACTCATCGAATTCGTCAGCGCCATGGGCCACAGGATCGTGAGCGCCGGCAAGGGCAAGAACAATCCGCTCAACATCGACGCGACACCCGATGTCTACGCGGACGAAGCCATGCGCCGCAACATGAACCCCCGCATGCTCGTCGAGTTCATCGACGGATCCAAGACAATGGTGGAAATGGCGGCGATTGCAAATGCCACGGGTTTGCTTCCCGATAAGCCGGGAATGCATGGCCCCGCCTGCAGCCGTGAAGACCTCAACAAAGTACTCGTACCGGAAAGCGCCGGCGGGGTTCTCTCCTCCGGCGAAGGCCGTGTCGATTTCTCGATCGGAAAGGGTGTCGCCCCCGGCGTGTTCGTCGTCGCCGAGATGGACCATCCCCGCATATGGGAGCGTATGGAAGACTTGAAGATGGGTAAGGGACCTTACTTCACCTTCTTCCGCCCCTATCATCTGACTTCGCTCGAGGTGCCCCTGACGTGCGCCCGGGTCGTGCTCTACGGTAAAGCTGACATGGTGCCAATGCCACGACCGGTCGCGGAAGTCTGCGCGCTGGCGAAGAAGGATCTGGTTCCGGGTGATCACCTCGATCAGATCGGCGAGTTCTGCTATCGCGCCTGGATCATGACAGCGGAGGAAGCGCGCACGAGCGGAGCCATTCCCTGTGGCCTGCTTGCCGGCAGTATCGTGACCAGTCCGGTCAAAAAGGGTGAATTGATAACGACAGCCAACGTGGCGGTGCCTGCCGACAGCCGAATTGCCGGCCTGCGTGCCAGGCAGAACGCGATGCTGGGGCTCTGACAATGACCGCTGCGGACAACCGCCCCTTCGCCATACGCACCTATTCGCCCGAAAGGCTGCGTGAAGCCTTGAAACGCATGTATCTGATCCGGAGGTTCGAAGAAGGAGCCGAGGAAAGCTACATGCGCGGCCTCATTCATGGAACGATGCATCTATCGATCGGCCAGGAGGCTAGCGCCATGGCGACCTGCATCGAGCTGACGGATCACGACAAGATCACCTCGACCCACCGTGGCCACGGCCACTGCATCGCCAAAGGCGCCGATGTCGGGCGGATGTTCGCGGAGTTCTTCGGTAAGGAGACCGGCTATTGCCATGGCCGTGGCGGTTCGATGCACATTGCCGACGTCAAGACAGGCAACCTCGGGGCCAACGGCATCGTAGGCGGCGGCCTGCCAATCGCGGTGGGTGCGGCACTATCCGCCAAGCGCCTTGGCAAGTCGGATGTAACAATCTGCTTCTTCGGTGATGGAGCCAACAACGAGGGGGCGTTTCATGAGGCGTTGAACATGGCTGCCATCTGGAAGCTGCCGGTCGTTTTCGTATGCGAGAACAATCAATATGGCATGTCTACATCGATCGCCCGCTCTACGGCGGTCAAGAACATTGCCGACCGCGCGTCCGCCTATTCCATGCCGGGCGTCACAGTGGACGGCAATGATTTCTCCGCCGTTGCCGAAGCGGTGCATCACGCGATCCGGCGGGCACGGGCGGGTGAGGGGCCGAGCCTGGTTGAAAATCTCACCTATCGCTGGCGCGGACATTCGAAATCCGATCGCAACCGCTATCGGACGAAGGATGAGATCGAGCAGTGGATGGCCAAGGACCCGATTGCCCGGTTCAAGTCTGATCTCATCGCCCATGGAATTCTCGATGAAGACGGCGCCGCTGCAATTGCCGAGGCCGCCAACGTTGATGTCAATGCCGGCATAGAGTTCGCAAAGGCAAGTTCGGCGCCGTCGATCGGCGAGGTTACTCGCTATGTCTACGGGGAGGCCTAAGGTGAATTCAGTCCCTCAGGACACCAAGGTCCGGACCCTCTCCTATTCCGAAGCCATTCGCGAGGCCATGGTGCTAGCGATGGATGCGGACCCGACTGTTATCCTCATGGGCGAGGACATCGGCGTTTATGGCGGGGCGTTTCAGGTCACGCTCGATCTTATCGACCGCTACGGCCCCGAAAGGGTCATGGACACGCCGATCTCGGAGCTTGGTGGCGCCGGCGTCGCCGTTGGTGCGGCGCTGACCGGCCTCAAGCCGATTTTCGAGTTCCAGTTTTCTGATTTCGCCACTCTCGCCATGGAGCAGATCGTCAACCAGGCGGCGAAGCTGCGCTATATGCTGGGTGGTGAAGCCTCCGTTCCTATTGTCTTTCGGATGCCCGCCGGCTCCGGTACCGGCGCTGCGGCGCAGCACAGCCAGAGCTTGGAAGCTTGGTTCGGGCATGTCCCGGGCCTGAAGGTGGTCCAGCCCTCGACGCCTGAAGATGCCAAGGGCCTGCTTCTCGCCGCACTTGCGGATCCGGATCCGGTCCTCATCTTCGAGCACAAGCTGCTCTACAAGATGAAGGGTCATGTCCCCGAAGGACATTACGTGACTCCGATCGGCAAAGCCGCTGTCCGGCGCTCGGGCAGCGATTTGACGATCGTCGCGAGCTCGATCATGGCGCATCGGGCGCTTGAGGCGGCTGACGCACTGGAGCGGGAAGGGATGGATATCGAGGTAATCGATCTCCGGTCCGTCCGCCCGATCGACCACGTGACCATCCTGGCGTCCGTCCGCAAGACCGGGCGGCTGATGGTCGTATATGAAGGGGTGAAGAGCTTTGGTGTCGGCGCGGAAATCAGTGCGATGGTGGCCGAGAGCGATGCATTCGATTATCTCGACGCTCCCATCGTGAGACTCGGTGGAGCGGAAGCGCCTATCCCGTATAATCCGGATCTTGAACGAGCAGCGGTCCCTCAGGTCGACGGGATCGGGGCTGCGGCGCGGCAGCTCATCCGTCGCGAGGTCTGACATGCCCTTTGAAGTGATCCTTCCCAAGGTGGATATGGACATGACCCACGGCACTCTCGCGACCTGGCATGTCGCGGAGGGCGAGTTCGTCGAGAAGGGCGCGCCGCTTTTTGACATAGAAACCGATAAAGCCGCGATGGAAGTGGAGGCGCCAGCCAGTGGCCGACTGCAAAAAGTCAGCGCCAAGCCGGGTGACAAGGTGCCGGTCGGCACGGTGGTGGCATGGCTCTTCGCGGAGGGAGAGGCTCCTTCTTCCGCGGTGCCGCCGGGATGGGAGCATGCCCATAGCCCGTCACCGGCAGAGAAGGCAGCGGAGCCAGCTGCAACGGTCGTTGGCGAAGCGGAACCAATCGAGGTGATCCTACCCAAGGTGGACATGGACATGTCCCATGGCACGCTTGCAAGCTGGCACGTGGCGGAAGGCGAAAGGATCGAAAAAGGCGAAGCACTTTTCGACATCGAGACCGACAAGGCCGCTATGGAAGTCGAGGCGCCGGCCACAGGGTCATTGCAGTATGTCAGCGCTGAGCCCGGTGATCGCATTCCCGTCGGATCTGTCGTTGCGTATATCTATCCGGACGGCGTTCCGGTCGGTGGTCGGCCTCAGGTCCGCCCGCTGGAGAAAATCGAAGATAATCTCCGCCTGCAGATCGCAGCGACCCAGGAACTGGAAGATCGGCAATCCGCGCATTTGGCGCAAATTGCTGTTGGCGAAGCGGTGCGAGACCGAACCCGAGCGACTCCGGCGGCGCGTGCCGCGGCCCGCCAGGCCGAAATACCGATCGACGAGGTGATCGGCACAGGCCCTCGGGGGCGCATCCAGCGTGATGATGTGTTGCACCTCATGGATACGCGCTCCGCGGAAGTCGGGCCCGTGGGCAGGTCATGGACGCCCGAGCCAGGTCCGCTGAACGTCTCCCGCCGGCGCGGCGAGGGTACGCCTATCGTCCTCATCCATGGCTTCACGGCCGATAGCCAAAGCTGGGCGCCGTTCGAGAAGGCGCTTCAACTCGGTAATCCGCTGATTCGGATCGACCTGCCAGGCCACGGCAGATCTCCTCGTCGAAGAATCGCCGGATTTGCCGACCTCGCCAAGATGGTGGTGCAAGCGTTTGATGACGCCACCAACGGTGATGGTCCAGTGCATGTCGTCGGCCATTCGCTTGGCGGTGCGATCGCGATCTCACTTGCCGATATCCGGTCGCGCCGGATAGCCTCGCTGTCCTTGCTGGCCCCTACAGGCCTTGGCCCGGAAATCGATGCGGATGCGTTGAACGGCATCGCGAAAGCGACCCGGACAGAGAGCCTAGCACCGTGGCTGCGCCGGCTGACAGCGACGCCGGAGGGTGTCTCGGACGACTATGCTCGCGCTGCGATGAAACTTCGAACCGATCCGCAACTCCGACTCTGCCAGGCGGAGATGGCCAACCAGCTATTTCCGGATGGAGTCCAATCCTTTGACCTGCGCCCTGCAATCGGGCGCCTCAAGGCGCCGACTGTAATTGTCTGGGGGCGGCAGGATCATATCCTGCCATACCGTCATTCGCTTGCAGTCGACGGAGACTTTGGTATTCATCTCATCAAGGATGCAGGTCATGTGCCTCAGATCGAATGCCCGGATCGCGTAGCCAGAATTATCGGCCGGCATGTCCTGGCGGCGGGCGCACCCGTTTGATGCACTCTAACATGGGATTATTTGAGTATGAGTTTGGCGCCACAACTGGCTGGCTTGCAGAGCGATGCAGACCGGATCCGCGCTCGCGCCGTCTGGCTTTATCATGTGGAGGGCCTCACTCAGAACGAGATTGCGACGCGACTCGGCATCAATCGGATCATGGTTGTTCGCGCGCTGGCGGATGCTCGACGGCGCAATGAAGTTCGTGTGAGCATCTCGGCGCCTCTGGCGGAACTCGTCGAACTCGAAAGAGATGTGGAGAAACTGTTCGGCATTGAGCGCGTCATCATCGCTCCGTTCAGCGATCCGGAAGGCGATCCTGTAAGGGTCATTGCCGCGGCGGCCGGCAACTTTATTTCCGGTATCATGAAGTCCGGAATGACGGTCGGTGTGGGTTGGGGGCGGACGCTCTACAATACACTGCCCTTCATCAACGGCACCACGCTCGATGATTTTCGCATCGTGTCACTTCTCGGCGGTATTGCGGCAGCCCGGCGTTTCAACCCTGCCGAATTCGCATGGCAGTTTGCGGAACTGTTTCAGGGTGACGGTTATCTCATTCCCGCACCGGCCGTCGTAGACAGCGTGGAGACAAAGCACGCGCTGCTCGAGCGTTGCGGGCTCGCCGCGATCTTCGAAATGGCGGATATGCTTGATGTTGCTCTGCTTTCGGTGGGCGGAATTTCGACGCTCACCACGAGCTATCGGACCGGATATATTAGTGAGGCCGACCGTCGTTCGCTCATCGAGGCGGGCGCCGTTGGCGACGTGCTTTATAATTTCATCGACTGCAATGGCGAGGTCGTCAACCACGAGGTCAATTCCCGGGTCATTTCCGTCAACCTGCCGCGGCTGCGCAAGACGCCGGAGCGTGTTCTCATCTCCGGCGGTAGGGAAAAGCTCGTCGCGCTCAAGGCCGCGATCCGGACTCTGTCTCCGACGACATTCATTACGGATGAACAGACGGCCTTGTCATTGATCGGCGGGGAAGCAACCGGGTAACTGAAAATGGCTGCTATTATTCCCGGGGATTAACGTCGCAAAAAATACGTGTCGTTGTCGACCTGCGAATGGCGCTTACACTGGGCTTTCGCTTTATCCTCTATTCCCTGTTGTTCTGGTAGATGCGCGCCTGACGATGCGAGAGATCGCGCCAGTCCTTGCTGGTTGCAAGATCGGGATCCATGGCTTCGGCGGTTCTCGACATGGCGCTGGCGGCATCCTGGAAATTCTTGAACCATCCGGCGCCCACAGCTGCCGACATGCCCGCCCCAAGCGCCGACGCCTCGTCCGAAAGGCTGCGATGGACCGGGAGTCCCGCGGCGTCCGCCACCATTTTGCGCCAGAGCTTGCTCGAGGCGCCGCCGCCGATAACGAAGATACGATCGGCCGCAAGCCCCTTGGCCCGCATCTGCTCAAGGGAGCGAGTGAATTCCAGCGTGATCGCCTCCAGTGAGGCGCGGTAGAGATGGCCCATTCCGTGGTCCGGCCCGAAGCCGGTGAAAGTCGCCCGCGCACCTTCATCCCAATGCGGGTCCATGCAGCCCATGAGATAGGGGCAGACGGTCAACCCGTCCGATCCGACCGGCAACCGCATCGCTTCCGCTTCCCGCCTTTGGAAGACCGCTGGATCGGAGCGTCCGCCGGCGAAATTGTCGAGCAGCCAGTTGACGAAGAAGGCGCCACCGCGCTGCACGCTCTCCAGCATATAGCCTTCGCCCGTCGGCGAAACCAGCGTCCGCCAGTAGGGGCTGAGTTCCGGTGTCGGCGACCAGAGGCCGCCCGCCACGGCGGTGCCAAGATTGAGATAGACTGTCCCGGGTTCGATCGCACCGACGCCGAGGCCGGCGCAATGGCCGTCGCCACCCGCTGCAAAAATCGGCGTGCCCGGCCTCAACCCTGTTTCCGCTGCCGCTTCTTCCGAGATGACGCCGATCCGGGAGGCCGGAGGGTTGAGCGGCGGGAGCTTGGCCTCATCGATCTCGAGGTGGTCGAGGATCGTCCGCGACCATGTCTTGGCCACGATATCGAAGATGCCGAATGGGTCGGCGCTGGTCCACGTTGCCTGAGGTTGCCCGCTCAGCCGCATGACGAGATAGTCATGAACCGACAGTATATGGACAGCCTGGTCCAGCAATTCAGGCTGATGCGCCCGCAGCCAGCGCAGCCGATAGACGCAGGGGATGACGTCCACCGGCTTGCCGGAAATGCGATGCAGGTTTTCGCTGCCCAACTCGTTGGCCAGCACGGAGGTCATGTCCCGCGCCCGGCGGTCGAGCCAGAGCGTGGCCGGTGCCAGCGGACGCCGGTCAGCACCGAGCAAAGCCATGGTTTCGCGCTGGTTGGAGATTGCCACGCCATCGATCCGGGACGGGTCGAGCGCGCCTGTGACGGCCCTCAGCGCAGCAGTTGCGGCACTCCACCATTCATCGGGATTCTGTTCGGCGCGATGGGCGTCGGGCGTGGAAATCGTATGCGGGGCACGGCCTTCGAAGCGCGGCTCGCCATCCTGCGTCCAGGCGATCGCCTTCACCGATTGCGTCGATGAATCCACGCCGACGACATAGCGTTCGTTCGGGTGCATCAGTGTGGCTCCTCCTTCCACTTGACGACCGGATCGGTCGACGGCATTTATTTTCAGGTCCTCAGCAGGGCCTCTCCCGTGGCCATGTCGGTGACGAAATGCGTCGCATATCCGCCTTCGAGTGTGGCGGTGATCGCCTCGATCTTGCCGGCGCCCCCAGCCACGCAGACGCGGTTGGGCGTCTGGATCAGTTCCTCGAGTGCGATACCCACCATCCGCTCGTCATGATCGCCGCCGACCGCACGGCCATGCGCATCGATGAAGCGGCCGATGATCACCGCCACTGCGCCGTCCTCGACATATTTGTCGATCTCGGCCTGGCTTGCGATCCCCGAAGCCCTTACCGTGCTCTTGGCGCCGACATCGCCAACGCCGAACAGGATACGGTTGGTCGAGTGAATAAGATCGAACTGCTTTTTCAGGACCGGTTCGTCCAATAGCATCGCCCTGAGTTCCTTGGTCGAAAGAATCGCCGGGGCCAGTAGGTTGACGCAGCGTGCGCCGATGCGGCTGGACAGAAGCGAGGTGCAGAGTTCAGGCGAGAAATCCGGCTCGCCGGTCGAACTGCCGGAAACCTGCACCACGGTCAGGTTCGGCAGCGGTTCCGGAAGCGAAATCTGATCGGCGACCGAAAGCACCGTTCGTCCCCAGGCAACGCCGATCACATCACCGGCGACGATCTGGTCGGCAAGCACTCGTGCGCCTGCATCGCCCAGCCTGCGGACGAGGTCCCGGTCCTCGGTGACGGGAATCACCAGCGCACCTTCAAGCCCGAATTTCTCCATCAGGCCGCGCGCGATCCGGGTGCGGCCGCTCGCATGTGTGTTGATGCGAATCGACACGATGCCACGTTCCCGCGCCTCCTGAAGATAGTTGACGATGGTTGCGCGCGAGACATTCAGCGTCTTGGCGATTTCGCTCTGGGTCATTTCGTCGGCGTAATAAAGCCAGGCGGCCCAAGTGACGGCGTCGTCGAATTCCGTGGGCAGGGTGACACCCGCATCCTGCATCTGTTTCCTCGAATTTTTCTTGTTGTCCGATCCTATAGACGGCATCGAATAGCAAATGTCAACATGCCTTGTCTTATGTATTGACAGGTGTCACGGCATGGTGTCTTTTGTCGAAGGCAGATAAAAACGGACTTTGGGAATGGAAACGGCAAGGAACCTGGGCGGCGTGGCAAACGCACCCGAGGGCGGCTGGACCGCGCTTATCGATGACGTGGTGGCGGGACGTTGGGTCAATCCGGAAACCGGAGAACGCCCCGTTGTTCCCTATGAATCGATCGTCATTGCCGAGAGCCTGGAAGGGCGCGAAGCAGAGCTCGTGGCGGGCTTGAGGCTCGGCAAGACATTTACCGTGGTTGCCGATCACGCGACGTGGAAGGCAATGGGCGCCCGTGTGGCGGCTGCGCTTGAAAAGCTCGGCACCGTCAAGACCATCCTGCTCGACCATCCGCATGCCGACATGGCCAATGTGGCGCAGTTGGCCGAAAAGCTGAACGGCGCCGAGGGCATCGTCGCGGTGGGGTCGGGCACGATCAACGACCTGGTCAAATATGTCACCGGCCTCGACGGTCGCCGCTATTGCATCTTCGGCACGGCAGCCTCGATGAATGGTTATACGTCGACGACTGCGTCTATCACGCTGGAAAGCGGTCTCAAGGTCTCGCTGCCTTCACATGCGCCGGCTGGTTTTTTCGTCGATCTTGGCGTCTCGGCATCCGCGCCGACCTATCTGGCCGCCGCGGGCTTTGCCGACTGCCTTGTTCGCTCGGTGGCCCAGATCGACTGGTGGCTCTCGCACCGCCTGTTTGGAACGGTCTATTCGAACCTGCCTTATATTATTCAGGAACGGGACGAGATCGAACTCAACCGGCGCGCGGAAGGCATTGGCAACGGCGATGTCGCCGCCAATGGCTATCTCTATCGCGTGCTGACGCTCTGCGGGCTCGGTGTGTCGTTTACCGGGATGTCCAACCACGGCTCGATGGGCGAGCATCAGATCTCACATTATATCGATTGTTTTGCCGGAGCCAGGCATCCCGGCACCCTGCACGGCCAGCAGGTGGGCGTCGGCGTGCTGACCATGGCCCGGTTGCAGCGCCATTTCCTGGAAAGCGCCGCGCCGCCGGTGATGAAGGCGAGCAGGATCGATGTTGCGGATATGGCGCGTCGCATGGGCGCTGACATAGCAAGTCAATGCCATGGCGAGATTCAGCCCAAGATTTTCGGCGACAGAGCGATTGGCGCGCTCAACGACAAGATCGCCGACCTCTGGCCGGTGTTGCGCGAGGAATTGAAGGCCTTCGTCATCCCGGTAGATGAAATGACCCGGCTGCTGAAGGCGGCGGGCGGTCCCACGACCGCCCGGGAACTCGGCGTGCCAGCCGATTTCTATCGCGAAGCGGTCATCCACTGCCGCGAGATGCGCAATCGCTATTCCTTCCTCGATATTGCCGCCGATGCCGGCATTCTCGAGGAATTTGCTGGCGGAGAGGTTTAAGGCCATGCGCGCGATCTCCGACATGCCGGTCGAGGATGCAGGCAGGATCAGCACCCTGTTTGCGGATATAGACGACACGCTGACCAATGACGGCCGTTTGCCCGCCTGCGCCTATGAAGCGCTGGAGCGGCTTCAGGCTGCGGGGGTTGCTGTCGCACCGATCACGGGCCGCCCGGCCGGCTGGTGCGATATGATCGCCAGGATGTGGCCGGTTTCAGGCGTTGTCGGTGAGAATGGTGCCTTCTATTTCTCCTATCATCAGGACAGCCGGCGGATGCACCGCGTCTTTGCGATCAAAGCCGACCAGCGCGCCACTGACCGCAAAAGACTGGAAGCGGTACGAGTGCGCATTCTTGCCGAAGTGCCGGGCGCGGCGATTTCGGCCGATCAGCTCTATCGCGAGGCGGATCTTGCCATCGATTTCTGCGAGGACGTTCCCCCGCTGTCCGCCGGCAAGGTGGAGCGCATCAAACGGATCTTCGAGGAAGAGGGCGCGGTCGCCAAGGTTTCGTCGATCCACGTCAATGGCTGGTACGGCGCGTATGATAAGCTGACCATGACGCGGCGATTTGCCGCCGATGTTCTGGGGCTGGACATCGACGCCCACAGGGACAAGGTCGTGTTCGTCGGCGACAGCCCCAACGATGCGCCGATGTTCCATTTTTTCCCAAATGCCTGCGGCGTCGCCAATGTATTGCAATTTCGCGGACGGATCGACTCGGAGCCCGCCTATGTGACGTCGCATGAGGGTGGGCATGGCTTTGTCGAAGTCGCCAACCACATTCTCGGCGCGCGCGAGGGGAGGGCTGCGGCATGACGGCTCCCCTCTATGATCTCGCGATCATTGGCGGCGGCATCAACGGCGCCGGCATTGCTCGCGATGCGGCCGGTCGCGGCCTGAGCGTTTTTCTCTGCGAGAAATCGGATCTCGGCTCGGCGACGTCCTCGGCCTCGACCAAACTCATTCACGGTGGTCTGCGCTACCTGGAACATTACGAATTCAAGTTGGTGCGCCATGCGCTGAGCGAGCGGGAAGTGCTGTGGCGGATCGCGCCGCATATCATCTGGCCGCTGCGCTTCGTGCTGCCGCATCGCAAGGGTCTTCGCCCGGCCTGGCTGCTGCGGCTTGGCCTGTTCCTCTACGATCACCTCGGCGGACGACAAAAACTGCCGGGCACGAAAACGCTACGATTGCCGCGCGATCCGGCCGGTGCATCGCTGCGAGATGTCTCCACGATCGGGTTCGAATATTCCGACTGCTGGGTGCAGGACAATCGCCTGGTGGTGCTCAATGCCCGCGATGCAGAAGCCCATGGCGCCGACATCCGCACGCGGGCCCGATGCATCGGGGCCCAGCGTAAGATGCGACACTGGTACGTGAGCGTCGAGGACGTCGAAACAGGCACGGTCGAGACGATTCGTGCTCGGGCGCTCGTCAATGCCGCGGGTCCCTGGGTGGACCATGTTCTGGCAACCGCGATCGGCCGAAACGCAGCGGGTTCGATCCGGCTCGTCAAGGGCTCGCATATCGTCGTGCCTTGCCTCTATGAACATGATCGCGGCTACATCTTCCAGAATCCCGACGGGCGCATTTTCTTTGCCATCCCCTACGAGGAAGAGTTCACGCTAATCGGCACGACAGACGTCGATTACAGGGGCGATCCGGCAGAGGTCCGTATATCGGATGACGAGGTCGACTATCTCTGCGAAGCGGCGTCCTCGTATTTCAAACGCGCCGTGACGCCGGCCGACGTCGTCTGGACCTATTCCGGTGTCCGCCCCCTTTATGACGATGGTGCCGTCAATGCGCAGGAGACGACGCGCGACTATGTACTGAAAGTGGATGGCGCCGATAATGAGGCTCCACTTCTCAGCGTCTTCGGCGGCAAGATTACGACCTATCGCTGCCTGGCGGAGGATGCGCTGCGCAAGCTGGCGGTCCGTTTCCCGCAATGGGCGTCCAAGGCAGGATGGACGGGGCGACAGCCTTTGCCGGGCGGTGATTTTCCGGCGGAGGGGGCGGACCGGCTCGCGAAGGACTTGAGCCTCGAATACGCTTTTCTGGACGAGCGCGCTGCCCGCCGTCTTGTCCGGCATTACGGGCTTGAAGCCAGAGATATTCTCGCAGATTCGCGCGTGAAGGCCGATCTGGGCCTTACCTTCGGTCCCGATCTGACCGAGGCGGAAGTCCGTTTTCTGATGCAGCGCGAATTTGCACGGACTGCGGAGGATGCGGTCTTTCGCCGGACAAAGGCGGGCATCCGTATGCGCAAGGAAGAGATCGCCGAATTGGACGCGTGGATGGCCGAGGAGCGTGCCGCCGGCAAGGTGGACCGCATGGAGTTTGCCGTTGCGCGATAGGAAGTGCCGATGACCAAACGAAAGACATAAGCCGGCCGGTGCCGGAGAGGACGAGAAACAAGGTTGCGCATGGTCGGACCAGCAGAGGAGCGGGTCCAGCCGGGAGAAGGCCGAATCGCCGGTTGGAGGCGCGTCGGTAGGAATCCGCTCTTAGGAGGAGTACGGAATGTCCGTCATACAGGTGAAGCGCATAGCGATCTCGGATTCGCCATGGCCGTGGCTGTTGCCGCTGGTCAGCCTGCTGGTCGTGTTCACGATCTATCCGCTTATCTACAATATCTGGCTGAGCTTTCACGAATTCATGCCGCGCAAACGGGCGCTTGTGTTCGTCGGCTTCGACAACTGGATCCAGCTCTGGCACGACACGCGCTTCTGGGGCGCGCTTGGCGTCACCTTCGTCTATTTCGCCATCGCTCTGATATGCGAGATCGTGCTGGGAATGGCGGTCGCGCTGCTGCTTGATGCCGAACTGCCGGGATTTGGGGCTCTCCGCGCCGTTCTTTCCATGACTCTGGTCATTCCGCCGGCCATTGCGGGCATGATGTTCTTGCTTATGGAAGACCCGCAATTCGGTGCGCTGACCTATTTCCTCAACATGCTGGGCCTGCTCGACAAGACGACGCCCATCCTCGCGACATCTTCGCTGGCGCTTGCAGGCGTAATGGTGGCCGAGATCTGGCAATGGACACCGTTCATGGTGCTGATTTTCATGGCGGGCCTGCGTTCGCTGCCGCCCGAGCCCTATGAGGCGGCGATGATCGACGGTGCTTCGTCCGTGCAGATGTTTCGCCGCCTGACATTGCCGATGATGTCGCGCGTCATTGCCGTGGCGATCCTGCTGCGCGGCATCGATCTCTTCCGGGTGTTCGACTACGTCTTCGTCATGACCTCGGGCGGTCCCGGGACCGCGACCTACAGCCTCAGTCTTTATGCATGGCAGCAGACGTTCAGCTTTCTCAAATGGGGATACGGCGCAACGTTGAGCCTCGTCAGCCTGGCGATCGTGATGATCCTGGCCAACCTCTTCATCCGGGCCTTCAAGGTGAGGTGGTAACATGCACCAGAGCAAATCCATGAGAACATTTCGGACGATCGCCGGCTGGCTCGTCGTTGCCGTGTTCTTCTTTCCGATCTTCTTCTGGACATCGGTCGCCTTCCGCAATGCCAAGGACATTTTCTCCTGGCCGCCGAAGTTCTTCGCCTTCGAGCCGACGACCAGAAATTTCGAGCAAGTTTTCGGCATTTCGCTGGGTTTCGGCTTCGGCACGCAAGAGACGGTCAATCCTGGCGGCGGCAATTTCTACATGGCGCCGCGACTATGGGACTCGATCGTCGTCGCCTCGATGTCGACGGTCCTTGCCATCGTCGTTGCGACCTTGGCCGCCTATTGCCTCTCGCGCATGCAGTTCCGCGGCCGGCACGAATTCGTCAACTGGGTGTTGTCGACCCGGATGATGCCGCCGGTCGCCGTCGCCATCCCGATGTTCTTCATCTTCAAACAATTCAATCTGCTCGATACATATCTGGGCATGATCCTCGTGCATGGGCTGATGAACCTGCCGCTTGCCGTTCTGCTGCTGAAGAGCTTCTTCGACGATATCCCCGCCGAAATCGATGAAAGTGCGCTGCTCGACGGCGCGTCACGCTGGACCATCTTTCGGCGCATCGTTCTGCCCATGGCCAAGGGGGGGATCGCCGCATCCGCCGTGCTCTGCTTCATCTTCAGCTGGACCGAATTCCTGTTCGCGCTGACACTGACGCAGACCGGCATCAAGACTGTCCCGGTCGTGTCCTCGACATTCGTTACGTCGATCGGCACCGCCTGGGGCAACATGGCCGCCCTGGGAGCGGCGGCCATCGTGCCTGCCTTCATCGTCATCCTGCTCGTCCAGCGCCATCTGGTGCGCGGGCTCACCATGGGATCGTTGAAGCAATAAAGGGGCTCGCCGCCGGCGCGCCTGGACCATCCCGGCCGACGATTCCGTCGCCCGATTTAGAGGAGGAGAAGTTGATGAAAGACAGTGTGAGAAAGTACTATCTCGCGTCGATCACGGACAAGTTCGTCCGCGGTCAAATGGGGCGCCGAGACTTCTTGCGTGCCGCAGGCAAGCTCGGCCTTGGTGCCGGCGCGCTTGGCATGGGATTCGGCAATCGCCCGTTCAGCATGTTCTCCAACGCCCTGGCGGCCGAGGAACTGACGCCCAATCCGGAAATCCTCGCCTGGCTCAAGGATGTCGGCAAGCCATTCGCTGGCACCACCCTGAAACTTGCAACGGAATCGACGCCGCCATCCAATGCCATCAACGGCCAGCTGAAGAAGTATTTCGAGGAAGCCACAGGCATCAAGGTCGAGATCGAAGTCCTGCCGCTCGAGCAGGTTCTGCAGAAGCTGACGCTCGACGTGGCTTCGAATCTCGGCACCTACGACCTCTACTATATCGATCAGAGCTGGGCGGCGAGCTTCAGTCAGGATGTGTTCGACCCGCGCGAACAATATTCCGCCAAGGCAGACCTTGCCATGCCGAACTACAATCTCGACGACTTCCTGCCGGCACTGGTCGATGGCATCGCCAAATACCAGGATCGCTGGGTCGGCGTGCCCTATGACATCCCGATCTTCATCATGATCTATCGCAAGGACATCTACGAGAAGCTCAAGCTCAAGGTGCCGGAAACGCTGGAGGAGCTGTACACCAACTCCAAGATCATCACCGACGAGATGGGACCGAATGTCTACGGCACGTCGGGTCAGATGAAGTCCGGTCATTACAGCTTGGAATGCGATTGGACAGCCTGGCTGTGGGGCCACGGCGGTTCGGTCTTCGGGCCGGACGGCAAGTTCACCGGCAATGACGAGAAGGGTATTGCCGCGCTGGAATACTGGACCAAGCTCAAAGCCACCATGCCTCCGGGTGTCGATGGCTGGACTTGGGACGGTCAGGGCCAGTCTGTGGCGCAGGGCGTCGCGGCATCCATGCTTTCCTGGGGTGAGTTCTTCCCGTATTTCGACGATCCGACCCAGACCAAGGTGTCCGGACTCTGCGAGGTCGCGGTGCCGCCGAGGGCAAGCTCTCTGCGAACGGTCAAGGAAACCGGCTATGGGGAAATTCCCGGCGTCGGCCATCAGGGCGGGTCGTCACTTGCCGTGTCGAAATACTCCAAGAACCCGGATGCGGCCTGGATCTTCATGCAGTGGGCGACCTGCGCCGATACGCAGGCGCTGATCACCACGCTCGGTGGCGGCACGGGTCCTACCCGCGCCAGCGTCTATGACGATCCGCGCGTTCTCGCCAATGCGCGTGTCGGTGCCGGTACCACCCGCCACCTGCCGATCGTGCGCGAAACGATCGCCAAGCATATGGGCTCCGAGCCGGATCTTCCGGAATGGGCTCAGTTGTCGAGCGATACGATCCCGGTCTCACTCGGCAAGTATTTTGCCGGCAGCTATGGTTCTCCCAAGGAAGCGCTCGACGACATCGCCGCACAGGTCGGCGAGGTCCTCAAGGGCTGACGACCGAGCGAAGGAGGGGATCGCGGCGCCGGCTGCGATCCCCTGTAACGCGGACCTTTGCTGGTCCCTGTATCATTCGGAGTTTATCATATGGGCAGCAAATCCTTGATCGCCATCACCGGCGCCAGCTCGGGCATCGGCGAGGCCGCCGCGCGCGCCTTTTCGGCCGCCGGTCACCCGCTTCTGCTCATGGCGAGGCGCCTTGACAGGCTGGAGGCGCTGGATCTGCCGAACGCGGTTCTGAAAAAGGTCGATGTTCGTGACCGTGCGGCAATCTCCGCAGCTGTGGTTGACGCCGAAACCCGGCATGGACCGGTCGACATGATGTTTGCCAATGCCGGAATCGCCCGTCTCGGCGACATTGCCAGGCAGCCGCCCGAGGAATGGGACGAGATGATCGACATCAACATCAAGGGAGTGATGAACAGCGTGCACGCTGTGCTCAACGGCATGATCGGGCGCAAATCCGGCACGCTGGTGATGATGAGTTCGATCGCGGGCCGCAAGACTTATCCGGATCACACTGTCTATTGCGGCACCAAGTTCTTCGTCCATGCGATCTCGGAAAGCCTGCGGGAATATCTCGCCGCCCATGACGTTCGCGTGATCGTGCTGTCGCCGGGTATCATCGACACCGAAGTGCTCGACCATGTGAAAGATCCGGCGACGCTCGCCAATTACAAGGCCAACAAGGCGGCGATCGGCGGCGGGATTTCGGCCGACATCGTCGCGAAGCTCATCCTAGACGCCTACCAGCTTCCGCAAAAAGCGATCGTCCAGGAAATCGTCATCACGCCGACGCGGCAGAAATATTGATTATAAGCAGCGGCGCCTATCGGGCAGCCGGCACAGTAAGAAAGTGGAGCCGCCAATGGCAACCGTGGAATACAAGCGCATAGGAAAGGCGTTCGGCGCCTTGACCATCATGCGCGAAATTTCGTTCCTGATCGAGGATCATCAGTTCGTCGTTCTTCTCGGGCCATCCGGATGCGGCAAGACGACCCTGCTGCGCATGACCGCGGGGTTGGAAAGCGTCACCGAAGGCGACCTGATGATCTCCGGTCGCCGGGTGAACGACATGCATCCGCGCGACCGCAACATCGCCATGGTGTTTCAGAACTACGCGCTCTATCCGACCATGAAGGTCTACGAGAACATCGCCTTCAGTCTGGAAGTGGCCAAGGTGCCTGCGGCTGAGATCAAGCAGCGCGTGGAACACGCTGCCGAGATCCTAAACCTGACGCCCTATCTGCAGCGCTTCCCAAAGGAACTTTCGGGTGGCCAGCGCCAGCGCGTCGCCATGGGCCGCGCCATGGTGCGCGAAGCGGAGGTGTTCCTGTTCGATGAACCGCTCTCCAATCTCGATGCCAAGCTGCGCGCGCATATGCGCACCGAAATCCGCCAGCTCCACAATCGGCTGCAGACGACGACGATCTACGTCACCCATGACCAGATCGAGGCGATGACCATGGCCGACAAGATCGTCGTCATGCGCGCCGGCAAGATCGAGCAGATCGGCACGCCGGACGATGTCTATGACCGGCCGGCGAGCAAATATGTCGCCGACTTCATCGGCTCGTCGGCAATCAATTTCCTGACAGGGGTGGTCGTTGCAGATCAGGGCGCGCCGGTGGCGGAAACCAAGGCGGGCCTCATACGGCTCGACCCCTCGCTCAAGGTAGCTGCCGGCCAACGGGTGATCTGCGGCGTCCGGCCAACGGATGTGACGGTCGATCCGCACGGCTCCATCGTTGCCCGTTCGCTGCTGATCGAGCGCATGGGGCATGAAGCGCAGCTTTGCTGCCAGGGGCCGGAAGGCCAGTTCCTGGCTATTGTCGACAAGGCGGCGCGGTTCGATGCAGGGGAGGAGGTCCGCTTCTCGATCGTGCCGGAAAAGGTGCATGTCTTCGACGCGGGGACGGAAATCCGAATCTAACGGCACCTTGAGCCGAGATTTTAACTTGCGTGACCCGCTCCGGCAGGATGCGGGAAGGAAAGGAAATTCCATGAAATCGAGATGGAACGACAGCGATCTGGCCTCCGTGATCGAGACCTATCTGGCCAAGGGTGTCAATCGTGATTTGGCGATACGGACCTATACGACGCGCATTCTGGGCCAGGATCCGGAACTGGTCCTGCATGGTGGCGGCAACACATCGGTCAAGACCGTGCTTACCGACCATGGCGGCTCCCCGGTCGATGTGCTTTGCGTCAAGGGCAGCGGCTGGGACATGGGAACGATCGAGCCGCAGGGCCTACCTGCGGTGCGGCTCGAACCGCTGAAAGCAATGGTCGGTTATGACGCGCTGACCGATGACCAGATGGTCATGTTGCAGCGGCGGCTTCTGATGGATCCGAATGCCCCCAATCCATCCGTGGAAGCGATCCTTCATGCGATCTTGCCTTTCAAGCATATCGACCACACGCATGCCAATGCGATCGTGTCGCTGACCAACCAGCCGCACGGCGAGGATCTGGTGCGGGAGCTATTCCCCAATTCGATCATCGTGCCCTATGTGATGCCCGGCTTCCTGCTCGCTAAGGCCTGCGACGCGGCCTTCCGCGCCAATCCCGAGGGCGACGGCATGATCCTGTTGAAACACGGGATTTTCACCTGGTCGGACGATCCGCGCGAAGCCTATGAGGACATGATCGCCAAGATCGACCAGGCCGAACGACGCCTAGCGCGGGGCAGGGCGAAACCCTTTATCTCGCCCTCATTGCCGCAGGCTGTCGCGGCTCCCGAAGACATCGCGCCGATCCTGCGGGGCGCCATCGCAATCGATACCGGTATCGAAGGCGCCCCGAGGCGCTTCGTGCTCGAGCACCGGCGTAGCGAAAAAATTCTCGATTTCTGCAATGCCGAGACTGTCGGAAGCCTCGTCAAGCGCGGTAACGCCACGCCCGAACACGTCATTCATATCAAGCGCTTCGGCGTCGCATTGCCCGCGCCCGAGCCTGGACGGCTGGATAACTGGGCGCAACAGGCGCGCCAGGCCGTTGCGGTCTACGAGGCAGACTATCTGGCCTATTTCGAGCGCAACAATGCGCGTGTCGGCGGCGGCAAGACGATGCTCGATCCGATGCCGCGGGTGTTCTATGTCGCCGGCGTCGGCCTGTTTGCGGCAGGCGCTACGCGCAAGAACGCGCTTGTCGGTGCGGACGTGGCTGAAGCGACGATCGATGTGATTACCAAGGCTGAAGGGATCGAAGCCTTCGAGGCGCTTTCGGAGGAAGACCTGTTCGACATCGAATATTGGTCGTTGGAACAGGTCAAGCTCGCCAAGCAGGTGGAAAAGCCGCTCACCCGGCAGGTGGCGGTGGTTACGGGGGCTGCCGGTGGGCTGGGCCTCGCGATCGCTCAAGCCCTGCGTGCCGAGGGGGCGGAAGTGGCGCTGATCGATATCGCCGAGGAAGAGGTGGCAAGTGAAGCCAAGCGGATTGGCGGGCTGGGGGTGGCATGCGACGTGACCAGTCCCGTCGCCGTGAACGCAGCCATTGCCAAGGTGGCGCACCATTTCGGCGGCTTGGACATTCTAATTTCCAATGCCGGCGCGGCCTTTCAGGGGAGGATGGTCGATGTACCGGAAGAAACCTTCCGGAAGGCGTTCGAACTCAACTTCTGGGGCCATCACTATATGGCGCGCGCTGCAGTCCGGGTTATGGAGAAGCAGGGGACCGGCGGGGCAATTGTTTTCAATGTCTCCAAACAGGCCGTCAACCCCGGTGCGGATTTCGGCCCCTATGGCACCTCGAAGGCGGCGCTGATGGCGCTGATGCGGCAATACGCGATCGAGCACGGCCCGTCGGGCATTACGTCCAATGCGGTCAATGCCGACCGGATCCGCACCGGATTGATGACGGACCAGATGGTCGCCGAGAGAAGCCGCGCGCGCGGTTTGACGCCGGAGGCCTATATGCGCGGCAATCTCGTCGGCCGTGAGGTGACCGGTGCCGACGTGGCGGCGGCTTTTGTACATCTCGCCAAGGCGCGAACCAGCACCGGCGCGGTGATTACCGTGGATGGCGGCAATGTTGCCGCCATGATGCGGTGAGATAGAAGCGCTCATTGATAGGGCAGCCAGAGGATTACCAACGTGGCAAAAATCATCATTCTCGGTTCCGGCGTGATGGGCACGTCGCTCACCGTGCCCGCCACCGACAACGGTCATGAGGTTCTGCTGGTCGGCACGCCGCTCGATCTTGATATCATTGCGGAGTTGAATCGGCCGAGCGGCGTCCATCCCAAGCTTGACGAAGCCTGTTCGAACCGAGTCAAGCCGATATCTTTTGAGATGTTGCGGACGGAGCATTTCAGCGAGGCAGACATGGTGGTTGTCGGGGTCAGCAGCCCGGGGATCCACTGGGCGGTCGAGATTCTCAATCAGATGATGACCGAGCCCCGACCGGTCGCCTTCGTCACCAAGGGTCTCGATCCGGCCGCTACGGGACTTGCGACCTATGCCGAGACACTTCCCCCTCGCATTCCGATGATGAGCGCCTTTGTCGGCATCGGTGGACCCTGCATTGCACGAGAACTCGCAAATCGACAGCCGACTGCCAGCATCTATGCCTGCAAGGACGTCGGGGTCGCCAAACACTTTGTCGACATGATGGGCACCGACTATTATCGCCTGTCGGTGACCACGGACGATGCGGGTGTGGAAGCCTGTGCCGCGCTCAAGAACTTCTTTGCGATCGGCGTCAGCGCCATGCAGACACACTATCCCGACCGCAAGCGTGCCGATGGGCAATCAAAAAACCCCACTGCGGCTGCCTTTACCCAGGCGTCGCTGGAAATGGCCAGATTGTGCGAAAGGTTAGGTGGCACCGCCGCGACCGCATTTGGTCTTGCCGGCATCGGCGATCTGCATGTCACGGTGGGCGGCGGGCGCAATAGCCGTCTTGGTCATGGTCTTGGTGCGGGTCGATCGGCCTCCGATGTGTTGTCCAATGAATTGGCGGGAGAGACGGTCGAGGGTGTGGATACAGCACGCGCACTGGCGACCATGTTGCATAGTGGCGGTGCCGCGGCAGTCCGCGATGAAGACTATTTCCCGCTGGCGTCCGCGATCATGGATGCCGTCCTCGTCGAGGAGCCTTTCAGGTTCGATTTTGCAACTCTCGCCGTAAGATAGGTTGCCTTGGGATGCTGGAAGCGTGGTGAGCCACGATCAGGCAGTGCCGACGGATTGGGGCCGCACTGAAGTGCCGCCCCAAAACCATCAGTCGGCTGGGGCTGCGGCGAATGCGGGATAGTCCGTATAGCCCGCGGCGCCACCGCCGTAGAGTGTCGCCGGGTTCAGATCCGCCAGAGGCGCGCGCGTCTTCAGCCGTTCCACCAAATCCGGATTGGCGATAAACGGCCGGCCGAAGGCGAACAGATCCGCCTTGCCATCGGCAAGGTGCGACGTCGCAAGCTCCAGACCATAGCCGTTGTTTGCGATGTAAGTGTTCTTGAAGCGCCGACGGAGCGATTCGAAATCGAACGGCGCGACATCGCGCGCCCCGCCCGTGGCACCTTCGACGACGTGAATGTAAACGATGTTCAAGGCATCGAGTTGATCGACGATGTAGTCAAACTGCGCCTGGGGATCACTGCTCGAAACGCCATTGGCGGGAGATATCGGCGAAATCCGGATCCCGGTTCGCTCAGCGCCGATCTCCTCGACCACCGCAGCCGTGACCTCCAGCATCAGCCGAGCCCGGTTCTCGATCGATCCGCCATATGCGTCCGTTCGGATATTGACGCCGTCCTTTGCAAATTGGTCGAGCAGATAGCCGTTGGCCCCGTGAATCTCGACGCCATCGAAACCGGCCGCAATGGCGTTCGCGGCCGCCTTGCGGAAATCGTCCACGATGCCAGGCAGTTCGTCAAGTTCAAGCGCTCGCGGTTCCGAAACAGCGAAGAACCCGTTGTTGACAAACGTTTTAGTTTCGGCCCGGATCGCCGACGGCGCAACCGGCGCAGCGCCATGTTCCTGAAGATCGACGTGACTGACGCGGCCGACATGCCAGAGCTGCAGGAAAATGCGCCCGCCATTGGCATGTACGGCCGCCGTAACCTTGAGCCAACCCTCGATCTGAGCCTGGGTATAGATGCCGGGCGTATCCTGGTAGCCCTGTCCCTGCTGCGAGATCTGCGTCGCTTCGGAGATGATCAACCCAGCCGAGGCACGCTGGCCGTAATACTCCGCCGTGAGATCACCCGGAACGAAGCCCGGGCCAGCCCGATTGCGCGTCAGGGGCGCCATGACGATACGATTGGAGAGGGTAAGCGAGCCGAGTGTATAGGGCTCAAAAAGCGTCTTGCTGGTCATGGTTCACCTATTCTGTTGCCGCCGCGGCGGTCTCTGTCTTGATGTTTGCTTGGCGCTCAGCCGACCGTAAGGTACCGCGCGGCGGGAAGTGCGTTCCGATAGTTCGGAAGCATTGCCTGGCGCGCGGTCTCGAGTGCGTCCCACTGACCGGCATCGGGAAGCGGCGGGATGGTCACCGGCTCGCGGCGGTCGAAGCCAACCAGCGCCGCGTCGACCAGATCGTTCACCTCCATGACATTGGAGAGTGCATTGACGTCGGCGCCAACATGCCCCCAAATCTCGGTTCGGGTCGTGGCTGGAAGCACAGCCTGGACGTAGACGCCCTTCGGCCCGAGTTCGAGGCTGAGCCCCTGGGAAAGAAACAGGACAAAGGCCTTGGTCGCGCCGTAGACAGTCATGCCGAACTCCGGTGCCAGGCCGACCACCGAGCCGATGTTGACGATCGCGCCGTCGCCGCTCTTTGCGAGACGCGGGGCGATGGCACTGGCAAGCCGCAGAAGGGCGGTTGTGTTTAGTGCAACCAGCCGCGCAACATCGTCGGTGCTCTGCTCGATGAAGCTGCCGCCGATGGCCGTTCCGGCATTGTTGATCAGTATCCCGATGCGGGCGTCATCGCGTAGCCTCGTCTCTACCGTTGCAAGGTCTGTTGCCTGTGTGAGATCAGCCTGGATGACGTCGATCGCCACGCCGCATTCCTGACGCAGACGGGACGCCAGGGCCTCCATCCGCGCCACGTCGCGGGCAACCAGCACGAGGTCGTGCCCGCGGCGGGCGAACCGCTCGGCATAGGAAGCTCCGATACCAGTGGAGGCGCCGGTGATGAGGACTGATGGAATCGTGGTCATGGCATTGCTCTTTTCTCTGATGGGTCCTATATTCATGATGATCATCATGAATAATCTAAATATGATGGCCGTCATGTAAATGTCAATGACAGCGGTGGAGAATTTGAAATGAAGGTCAGCCGGGAGCAGATGGCGGAAAACCGTCAGCGGATTTTGGATGTCGCCAGCCGCCTGTTTCGCGACAAGGGGTTCGACGCGGTGAGCGTTGCGGAGGTAATGAAAGCCGCCGGCCTCACCCACGGTGGTTTCTATGGCCATTTCAGTTCGAAGGACGATCTGGTCGCGCAGACGCTTGCTCATGCCCTTGCTGCGGACACAGTTGAAGGGAGCGATTTCCGCGCTTATGTCGGCTCTTATCTTTCGCCTCGCCATCGTGATAATGCCGCGGGGGGGTGCCCAACGGCGGGCCTCGCCGCGGCCGTCCGCCATCAGACCCCTGCTGCTCGCTCGGCCATGACGCAAGGCCTTCGGTCGCAGATCGACCGCATCGGCAAGACGCTCCCGACGATGGAGACGGCGGACAGGCGACGCACGGCGATCGGAAGCTGGTCAGCGATGGTGGGAGCGGTCGTCCTCGCCCGGGCAATCGATGATCCCGAACTGTCCGATGAGATTCTGGAGCAGACGCGCTCGTGGATCGAAACCAGCGCCAAGTAGGCTCTTGGAACGGGAATGCTCACACCAAGAGCACTCCAGATTTAGATCGTGCCCAAAATTATGTGGCCGTGTGCGGCGCCGCGGTCAGCCGCGCCGTTCTGATTGCTGCTATTCCACCAGGCAAGCTGACCAAGCCGGCCAAGCAGCCGTTCATCGATGTGGGGACGCAGGAACCTGTGAGCCTAGACCTCCTTGCGCTGGCCGGGATTCTGAACGCCTTCAATGCTGGCGATCTTGCAGAGGCTGAAAAGCAACAGGACGCCTTCGCGGCCTTCCGCACCGACCTCTATGCCCTCGGCTTTGCCCCCGCCATGGTCAAGCGTGCACTCTATCTGCAAGACCCGTCGGTCGGCGCCAGCCGCCAGCCGGCCCTGCTTCCGAACGCGGAGCAAGATGCACAGATTGCCGACATCCTGCATCGATATAGCCTGCTTTAGATGTGAGCCTTCAGCCAGGCTACGGAGCGGACGCTTGCTGCATGGCGTCAAAAAGACTGAGTGATCGATTGATCCGATCCCGCCAGGCCGGATTGCCCACGAGTTCTGCCGGAAAAATTCCCGGCAGGTCGAAAAAGGGAGCCGAGCTATCGCCGGCTGTCATTCGGGTTGCCGCTTGTTTCAATTCGCCGGCCCGTGGGTCATCGATATCGGCGGTGTGGCTGAGATAGCTGATCCAGAGAGCCGTGGCATCGGCGAAGGCCGCACCATTACGCCCCGCTGCGAGATCATCGACCGCAGCGGAAAAGATGCGTTGCGGCAGCTTCTGGCTGCCATCGATGGCGATCTGGCCCGTGCGGTGTGCAATTGTCGGATTGGCGAAACGCTCTATGAGTTGCTCCTGGTAGGCTGCAAGATCGATGCCCGGAACGGGATCGAGCGTTTGCGCCGCCGCCTGCATGTGCCTCCTGACACGCACCACATGATCGGGAACCGCCATCACGTCGCGGACATAGTCGAGGCCGGTCAATTGACCAAGGTAGGCGATCATCGAATGGGCGCCGTTCAGCAGGCGAAGCTTCATCTTCTCATAGGGTTCGACATCCCCGACGAAGAGCACGCCGGCAGCCTCCCAGGACGGGCGGCCGGAGACGAAGCGATCCTCGATCACCCACTGCATGAAAGGTTCGGTATCAAGGGCGAGCTTGTCCTCGGCACCGAGCAGGGCTGCTGCGCGCCGGTGGCTCTCCTCCGTGGCCGCCGGAACGATACGGTCGACCATTGTGCTCGGGAAGGCGCCATGCTCGGCGATCCAAGCCGCCAGCGCCGGGTCGCGAACCTCCGCCATCTCCATCACCAGCCGGCGGACGACGCGGCCGTTGGTCGGCAGGTTATCACAGCACAGCACCGTGAAGGGCAGGGTCCCGGCGGCGTGGCGCAGCGCAAGACCTTCGACGATGAAACCGATCACCCCGGTCGGTGATGTCGGATTGGAGATATCCGCCATGACGGTCGGATGCTGGCGGTCGAGACCACCAGTTGCGGGATCGAGACCATAGGCCTTCTCCGTGACGGTCAGTGAGACGATGCGGATCGCCGGATCGGCGAGCAGATCGAGAAGTGCTGCTCCATCCTGTGCCGCCGTAAGCCCACCGATCACCGATCCCACGACCCTGACGTCATCGCCCGCGGCACTGCGGGCGATCACCGAAAAGAGATGATCCTGCGCCTTGAGATCGCTGATCGGCGCAACCGAGCGAAGGCTGGCGCCGATTATGCCCCAATCACCGAATTCATGCGCGAGCGCGAGATCGGTGTAGACGGCTTGGTGAGCGCGGTGAAATGCGCCGAAGCCAAGATGGAGGATGCCCGGCTTCAACATGCTGCGATCATAGGTGGGTGTGATGACCGTGGCGGGGAGCCGCGTCGAGACAGACAGGCGCTCCATGGCTAAGTCAGTCCATAAGTCGTATGCGAAAGGGCGCGCTCGATGCCGCGCAGCTCCGCCAGACCCTTGAGGCGACCGATGGCGGGATAGCCGGGCTGGGCGCCACGCGAGAGATCGTCGAGGATTTCCTGGCCGTGATCGGGACGCATGGGGACCTGGTGATCCGGCTGGCCCGCTTCGCGCCGCCGTTTCTCCTCTTTCAGGATTTCGGCGACGACCACCACCATGTCCGTATCGCCCTCGAGATGCTCGTCTTCATAGAAGGAACAGGGCGTCTGGGTTTCCTCGCGACGTACATTGCGCAGGTGGATGAAGTGGATACGCGGAGCAAATTGACGAACCATGGCCGGCAGGTCGTTTGCAGCGCGCGCGCCGAGCGAACCGGTACAGAAAGTCACGCCATTTGCCGGGCGATCGACCTCGCGCAGCAGGAAGGCATAGTCTTCAGCGGAGGACAGGATTCGCGGCAGGCCCAGCAGCGCCCATGGCGGATCATCCGGGTGGGCGCAAATATTGATGCCCGCACGTTCCGCCACCGGCGTTACCTCGGCGAGAAAATCGATTAGATGGCGCCGGAGCTTTTCCCGGTCGATCCCTGCATAGGTAGCCAGGTGCTCCCTGAGCTGCGGCAGGCTGTAGCCGTCGGCGGAGCCAGGCAGCCCGGCGCCGATATTGCGGGATAGACCAAGCCGCCGCTCGCCCGTCATTTCGCTAAAACGCTTGGCTGCACGCTCGCACGTTTCTTCGTCATAGTCTTCCGCCGCGCCGGGTCGCTCGAGCAGGAAGAGGTCGAAAGCCACGAAGTCGATGCGGTCGAAGCGCATGGCCTTTGCACCATGGCGTGCGGTCCAGCGCAGGTCGGTGCGGGTCCAGTCGAGCACCGGCATGAAATTGTAGCAGACGGTGCCGATGCCGGCCTTGGAGAGGCGGCGCAGCGTCTCCTTCCAATTGGCGATGTGCTCGCGCCATGGGCCGGTCTGCGTCTTGATGTTCTCGGAAACCGGCACACTTTCGACGACGTCCCATTCGAGCCCGCCCGCCCGGACTTCCGCCTGGCGTTTGGCGATCTCCTCCTCGGGCCAGACCGCGCCTGTCGGAATGTGATGAAGGGCACTGACGATGCCATGCGCACCTGCCTGAGCCGCGTCTTGTACGCTGACCTTGTCGACAGGTCCGAACCAACGCCATGTATGTCGCATGTGAATTCCCTAGGTAAGAAAGCTGAGCTGCACCTTGCACGCCGTTGACCGGTCACGGGCCAGTTCGAAGGCGCTGACAGCCTGCTCTATCGGCAAGGTGTGAGAGATGATCGGCCGGACATCGATCTTGCGAGAAGCAATGAGGTCAACCGCTTGCGCGAATTCGCCGTCGAAGCGCTGGGTGCCGATGAGCTGGAGCTCCTTGCCGACCAAAGCGTTGAGCGGAAGCGTGATATCGCCTGTGACGCCGACCTGCACGATCGTGCCGCGCGGCCTGACGGTGGCGATGGCACTCCGGAGGGCCGGCTCGGCCGCTGAACATTCGAACACGACGTCGAATTGCCCCTTGTCGGCTTCGTAGCCTGCGAGCGCTTCGGCGTCGCGGCCAACATTGATCCCGCGCGTCGCACCACAGGCGAGCGCGCGCCCGAGCGCGGCATCGGCGAGATCTGTTGCCACGATGGTGCCGGCGCCAGCGTGGCGGGCGGCTGCGACGACGAGCGCCCCGATCGGTCCGACCCCGGTAACAAGTATCTGCTTGCCCTTGATGTCGCCAGCCCGTGCCACGGCGTGCAGGCAGACGGCGAGCGGCTCGGCGCAGGCGGCTTCGCCAGCACTCACCATCTTGCCGGCCGGTAGGCATTGCCTGGCGGGAACGACCAGCCAGTCGCGGAACATGCCTTGCGCATGCGGCAGCCGCATCGCGCTGCCCATGAACTGCATGCTTAGGCAATGGATGGCGAGGCCTTCGCGGCAGAATCGGCACGCACCGCAGGGCTGGCTTGGATTGATCGCCACAAGATCGCCCAGCGCGAGGCCGCTGACGCGAGATCCCAAGGCCGCGACATATCCGGAGGCTTCATGGCCCGGAATGATCGGCTCGCGTACCCTGACAGTTCCGAAACCACCGTCCTGGTAGTAGTGGAGATCAGAGCCGCAGATGCCACCGGCGCCCATCTTCACGAGCACCTCGCCCTCTCCGGGCTCGGCAATATCCGCCTCCTCCACCCGGAGATCGCGTTGCCCGTAGAGCCGTGCGAGACGCGTGCGCATGGGCGTCCTCACGGTCAACGGATCAGCCCTACTTGTGTCGGCAGCCAGAGCGTGACCGCCGGAACGAAGGTGATGAGGATGAGTGCGATGAACAGCGGAACGAGCCAGGGCAGGATGGCCATGGTGGTACGTTCCACGGAGAGCTTGGCGATACGCGACAGGACGAAGAGCACCATGCCGAGCGGTGGATGCAAGAGCCCGATCATCAGGTTGAGCGTCATGATCAGCCCGAAATGAACTGGATCGATGTCAAACTGCAGGACGAGCGGCAGCAGGATCGGCACCAGGATGGTGATGGCCGCGATCGTGTCGAGAAAGCACCCGACGAACAGCATCAGCAGG
>Ga0307515_10003036_pt1 | contig 35569 bp, 28 predicted proteins | sample 17_EM_MG_FD_194513 | JGI IMG/M metagenome (GOLD analysis project Ga0307515, IMG submission 194513) | Populus trichocarpa ectomycorrhiza microbial communities from riparian zone in the Pacific Northwest, United States - 17_EM | ecosystem: Host-associated > Plants > Roots > Unclassified | place... | reverse complement strand
TACTAGATAAAGGTTTTATCTATAAATTAACCTCACTAGCTGCTGTACTACTCCTCCTTACTGCTAAGCCTAGCAGTAGTATATAAATCTACTATAACTACTAAGGCCTAAATATAGTTACTATTAAGAATCGGTACCTACTACTACTAATCTATAAGATACTTAATACACTTTATAGTGCTAAGTACTTTACTAAACTTAATATAATTACTATATTTAACCGGATCTGGATTATAAAGGGCTATAAGTGGCTTATAGTATTTATTACCCAGTTTAGACTCTATAAGATATTAGTTATACTATTTGGCCTCTATAATACACCCGCTATATTCTAAAACTATATTAATTACATTTTATATAACGCCCTTAATAACTACTGTACTGCCTATCTTAATAACATCCTTATCTTTTCTAAAAACACGCGCTAAGTATACTAAGTATATAAATAAAGTTATTTAAAAACTTGGTAATACTAGACTTTAGATTAATATTAATAAGTTTAAGTTCTACTTTATAAAAACGAAATACCTCGGCTTAATTATCTTAACTAATGGCATAACTATAGACCCTAGGAAGGTATAGGCCTTATAGGAATAACAGGACCCAATATTAATTAAAGAACTATAATAATTTCTCGGCTTTGCAAACTTCTACTAATAATTTATCTAAGGCTACTTTGCCGTTGCTATACCTATAACAAAACTCTTAAAGAAGGATATTGAATAGCTATAGAGACTAAAATAAGCTAAATTATTTAAGGGCCTTAAGGGAGCCTTTACCTTAGCACTAGTACTAGCATACTATAACTATATAAAGAAAACAGTAGTAAAGATAGACGCATTAAATTAGGCTTCTAGTAAAGTCCTTTCCTAGTATAATAATAATAGTAAATTAAGACTAGTCGCATTCTTCTCCGTAAAGCACTTTACGCTAAAGTATAACTATAAGATCTATAATAAAGAACTCTTAGCTATTATTAAGGCTTTAAAGGAATAGCGTCCTAAGCTATAAGGGACTAAGAAGCTGTTTAAAATTATTACCAACTATAAAAACCTATAGATGTTTATAACTACTAAGCAGCTAAATTAGCGCTAAGTCTAGTAGGTAGAGTTCCTTTTATAGTTTAACTTTGTAATTATATATAGACCTAATAGTAAAGCTACACTCCCTAACGCCCTAAGCTAGCTACTAGGAATAAGGCCTAAGGATACTAATAATAAATGCCTCCACTACTAAGCCTAAGTTATTATACCGCCCTAAAAAGTTAACCCTATAATCTTAAAAGAATTACTATATAAGTCCCGTAACTTTAATTACGTAAAGTTTATAGCCGCTTTAGACCCTAAAATAGCCGAAAGGTTACTAAATAAGTTAATTTAGTTAGGATACTAGGAGAACAAACTTATAAGAGATATAGTAGCGGCCCTATATAATCGGAAAGCTCGTTAATAGCTAAAGAAAATTAGGAAATTACTTTATTATAATAAGTTAAAATATAGTATTATTAATAAATAGATCTACTTCTGCTAACATCTCTTTATCCCTAACGCCTTAAACCTCTACCTAGAAGTTATCTATTACTCTTATAGTAGCGGCCCCGCTAGTTACCTTAGCTAGGTTAAAACCCTTAACCTCTTAAACCAAATATACTAGTGGCTAGAAATCTCTTAATTTATAGCTACCTTCGTTAAAAACTATACCCTATACTTTTATACTAAGACCCCCCATTTTGCCCTACCTAGTTTCTTAAAGCTACTAAAACTACCCACTCGCCTATAAACCAATATTTTAATTAACTATATTATAACGCTGCCGGTATACTAATACTATAATAAGGTATATAAATATATCCTTATTATTATGGACTACCTAACTAAAATATAATACCTTGTTTTAGTAATAGGACTCTTAATAAAGGAGCTAGTTAACGGCTTTATTAATAATGTATATAAGCTCTATAATATACTAAGTATAATTATCTCTAATTATAGTATATAATTTATTAGCAACTTCTAGTAATAACTAAGTAAACGCCTTAAGATAACCTTAAGACTAAGCTTAGCCTAGTACCTAAAAACAGACGGCTAAACTAAAATTATTAATACTACCGTAAATAAGTACCTTTATACTTTTATTAGCTTTATATAGGATAACTAGGTTAACTACCTACCGCTTACTAAGTTTACTATAAATAACCAAATTAATAAGAGTATAGGCATCTCCCCATTTTTTATAAACTATAGCTTTAACCCTTATTTTAGAATTGAGCCTACTAGCCCCTACCTACTAATATTATTAGTATAAGTAAAAAAAGAGTTCTTCCGCGTAAACTTTATAGCCAACCGCTTTAAGCGGATATTAATATAGCTTAAGGCCCTAGCCCGGATTTTATAGTAACGCTATAAAGATAATACTAATACCTATAGGGATAAGAGCGCGTTATTCTACAAAGGCGATATAGTTATAGTTAGCTTAGAAAATATAAAGATAAATAGACCTAAGAAGAAATAGAATAATAAATAGGACGGCCTATACTATATACTTGCAGTATACTAAGGGGCAGTTATAGTAAACCTCCTAAACCATATTTAAGTAAATAAATCCTTTTATATATCTAAGGTCCGCCTCTAAGCTGCTAAAAAAATCCCTAGCTAAGTAAATATTAATACCGCAAAGCGCCGCAATATATAAGAACAAGTAGTAGAGAGAGATAATAACGGTAACATAGAAGATAAATAAGAGTTTAAGAAAATTCTTAATATATATAACGAATACCCCCAAGGCCTAACTTATAAGATTAAATGGAAATATTATAAGAATATAATCTAGCAGTTAGAAGAAGACCTAAAGGGTTATAAATAAGCTATATAGCGCTTTTATAAGCAATACCCTAAAAAGCTAGGACCCCTAAACTGGGTATAAAATAAGAAAAAGCCACGCCGAGGTTATAGTCAACCACTATATTAAAATTTATAGTAGATAAGATGTTATAGAACTTTAACCAGCGGTTAAAGTTGTCTAATTAGCCAGATCCTTGCTAAGAAACACTATACAGATTAATTTAGGTGGCGGTATAGAGTTCTACTAACCTTACTAAACTAACTAATTAGGATTTTCTATACCCGGTACAGAAAATCGCTATTAGCTTAGTTAAGGGCAGTAGGCGGAACTAATATCTTTATGGTAAAAAATAGGCGACCCTATACACTACCTATTTTAGAGTTATTTATTTAGTTTAGGGACTAAACTATCTAAGGGAGAGAAGTACTGTTACGGCACTGACCTAATGCATACTATTTTATACTATCTCGTACTATTTCCTACTATTAGCTAGCCCACTACTAGTGCCTTAGCGGCCGGCACTACTATTTATATATAATACCCCCTTTCCACCTTCTTCTCCTCTTTATACTATAATATAGTTATTTAGTCTACTTTATTATAGTACTGTAACAGGGTCCTTACGGGTCTTAGGTAGCTAAAGGGCAGTATATTAGGGTATATATTTTAAAATAAGGCGTAGTATATTATTATATAACCTGTTAATAATATTAGCGTAGGCGGTAAGAGTATTTAGCAGTTTAACTCCTATAAGGGAAGCCTTTAGTTTAGAGTTTAAAGACTTTATTAGGCGATTAATTAAGGCGGGTTTATTCTATCTAGTCTCTTTAGTATAGCAGTAGAACTTAGTAAAGTATAATGGGAAGCTCTTAGAGCCTTATATTATCCTATTTGGTTTTCTTTATACCGTAGTAATTTGGTTAAAGTCGCTATAAAATACTTTTAGTATAGTGACTAGTTCTTCTATAGTACTTAGCTAAAACGGGTATATAGCTTCTACGGCGTCTTCTATTAAACGGCTTATAATATAATATAGTTAGCTATTAGGGGTAGTATAGCGGTCAATATTACCGTTTAGTTTATTCTTAAGCTAATTAAAAAAGGGGCGTAGTTTACTCCTTTTACCTAAATAGGCAGGAGAATTAAGGAGACGTTTAGTTAGCTTTTTTATAGGGGTATTAATTAGCAAATTTAGGGTTAATAAGCTAGTTTTAAACACGTTCCCCCTATCTGGTACTTATAGGTTAATACTAGTAGGAATAGATAGGGACGACAGTATAGCAGATAGTAGGTTGCAACAGATTTCTTTAATTTCTTTTCTTAGAGATTTAATTATTTCCTAATATTAAGCTCTTTATTTAATAAGGGCGTTTATAAAGGCCTATTATAGGCTCTTTATTTATTCGGTAAATATATTACGTAGGTTAGTTATAGATATAGAGGCTTTTAGGTTATTCTATATACTAGTATAAAGTATAGGTTTAACGTAACGCAGTATTACGGAGTAAGTATAAGCGACGATAATATATAACAAAGTAGATATTATTAAGCTATATATATAAACTATATAATAAAGTTAAAACGTTATATAAGGAAAGAAGGTAAGAAAACGGGAAAAAAGGGTATATATTATTAGCTTAGTTGCTTAGTTAATATATACATAGAGTAAAATAGGATTTAGGTAGTGGTCCTAGCAGAACTTAGCAGGATTTAGTAGAACTTGGCGGAATATAGCAGAATGTAGCAGATTGCCATCGGATTGCCATAGATTGCCGTTAGATTGCCGTCTTGTAGAGTCTCTAGTTGCTAAGTTAGTAGAAACAGGTGGACATATATAAGGTATTATAGGAGTGTCCCGTAATATAGCGTTATAACCGTTATAAAGGGTGTCTATATTTTTCTTAGTAGTAACTATAGGTATATAAAAGTCTTTAAGCTCCTAGCGTATCTAGGTATTAGGGCTCGTTTAGCCATTTTACCTAAAGGTTTATATTATCGCAATCTCTTACTAAAGGGACCTTTCTACCTTAGCGCGATAGCTTTCTATAAGGTATTCGTGGAGTTTCTATTTAGGTTATCGCGAGATTTTAAAGAAGAATAGTAGTTATAAATAAAAGATATAAACAAATAATCTAGTCTTTAAGCTAGCTACCCTTCTAAATAGAGTAGGAAGGATTTAAATGTAAGGGGACTTTATAGACAGGGGGCTATAAGGACACGATTGTAGAACAGAATAGATTGGTAAGAGAGACGAATCCTTAAGGAGGTAAGGCCTCTGGGATCGTGGAGACTATATACTACGGGCACGTGACCGGCGACCATCCGAGGGGCGTCCGGGGGTTGTCCTAAGGGCAACCCGAGGTGACCGCAATAATATCCCTTACAATATGCGAATAGACGTAGGGCAAAGTAGATAGTTGTGACTTTTTGGGCGGTAATCGTAAGTGTGTCACTACCGGGCTTTGACTCGCCAGTCCCGGGTGGATAAGAATTGGCCTCATGCCGGCGACATGTGACAGCAAATTTGAAAGTGCCATTTTTTGGCTTGATGTTATGTAATTGCTTATGCAATAGTTCAGTCTAGTCAGTAAGCGAGTAGTGATATCGGGCCCAATCAAACAGAGATTTGTCTACCAGACTTTTCCCGTTTAGTGACCTCTATTCATGGCGTCTTATTTACGTTCGGTAAATGCTACGCCGTTGATAATCTGCGTAAAACCAGCACACACGTGTTAGGATACATTGGACGAGATTCTCGACATCTCGGCTATTTGTTTCCAAAGATGTCTACCAATGCTCCCTGTGCTTTTACCAGAGAACGCACCTAAGAGTATTCCAGATAAGTCATCCGTGGAGAACATTGATATAGAGATGGAAGTTTCTTGCAGTTAGGGCTACTTCTGATAGAATAAGCTCCATGTATTTATTTTGTCAAAGATGAATCATTAAAATCAACTTACCAAGAAAGACGCTATTAAAGCTCGGTTGAGTCGCCAAGACACAGTATGCACCAGCTAATGATCACAGCAATGTAGAACATAGCACAAATATCCAGTCCACCAGTACTAAACTAATAAGAAAAAAGCCCTTCATTCATAATATCCTCTTTCCATGCCCCAAGTCCTAGAAAAAACCCTTCCTTTGAGCACAAGGCACAGAGCACCAAAACCCGATAAAGATCTCTCACCCATCATACTATACACGCAAGAAGACGATCCCTATTCTTAATCGTAAACGGCCTCACACACACCAAAACCAGGTCAACCGCACTGATGTCGCAAGGAGCAGCTCCAATTCCCAAAAAACAACATCAAAATCATAGATCAAATTCGCCAAGGGGTACTCGCTAGGTAGAACCACGATCCAGAAGCAGACCACAATCTGAGAGGTAGTTAAAAGAAGCAGAAGACAAAAGTCAATCATTCAAAGCGCCGGCAAAATTCATAAAGCAGCGCTTCCCGCCGCAGTGAGATAGGTGGTATATGAACATCCGAAATTTTGCGCATTTACAAAAACAAGGTTTGCAAGAATCCGTAAAAACCCAAGAAAAGGCTAGCACGACTACAAGGGAGTTATGGAGTTAACAGGAAGCAGAAAGCCGCCAATGCAAGAAATAATGAAGAAATTTTGAACGGGGGTGGATCGGGTTCAGTCATCAGAGCCGAAGATGAATTTGTGATTCTCGAGGAGAGCTTGCACAGCGATGCGCTGTTGCTGTACGTCGGTCATTTCACGCTCGATAGACATGGGGCGCATTATGGTCGGAGCAAAGACCACGGCGAGATTGAGTGGGGTCATCTAATATAAATATTAGTACTGCTGGTCGGATTATCGGTAGGACATAAGACTTACAAGGTTCTCAGCCTCATGCTGGATGACGCGAGAAAGGTGGAAGACAAGGAATTGGAGGCAGTCACGGTGAGAGCCAGGAAGCTCATTGACAGCAGCAAGCATAGCTGCGGCCTTCTTTTCTGAATCATGGATTTCTACAATAATTGTTAGCGGTTGCGATTTTGATGGGTAGCACTGAGGTAAAACGTACGTCCAGCATCCAAGAATTGGTCGTACACATCGAAAGAGATGAGCGGGACCGGCAATCTCCGAAAATACTGTTTGAGGGCTGATGTGACCGCATGGATATCTAGATCAGGGTCCGATATATCATAGTCACCATTCTTCTCGAAGCCAGCACGGACAGTGTTAACCTGTCCGGAGCCACCACTCTTTCGATAGATGCCTTCCATATCCATACCTAGAAACAAATGTTAAACACTTAGACGCTGGGGTTTAACTAGTATTAACTCGCCTCTTAATTCGACTTCCTCAATACACCGACTGATGATGCTGGGAATCATGCGCTTTTCAAATTCGCACCGCGCAGTCAGATCGGAACCAAACAACACTGGAATTTATCAGTATTACAAGTCGGGATAATCTGAACATTGTTGACAAACCTGAACTGTGTTCGCCAGCCAAATTGCTGCTGCTGTTGTTCAAGTTCTTCAATCGGTCCGTTTTAAGAGTGTTGCCCTTCTGCCCAAACCACCCACGTTGGGAATCGTTGTTGGACCTTACTGTTGTTGCGGTTGAAGAAGTCTCAGAATTAGACGGAAGAGATGCGTAAGGGGTACCAGTAAGGGGGCCGTATTGATCATCACGACGAGGGTCCGACTGGAAAGCACCTTTAATGCCCTTCGTTACATTTTTGGCAAGGCCTTGGCCACCTTTCTTCCAGTTGAACTTGTTCGGCTTCCCTTTGCGGATATTGACGACATGGGGCGCGGAGATCATAGTAGTTTCACCATCAGCTTCCTGAAGAAGGTTCGGGTACGAGCTCTCAGGGCCCATTTGCTGAAGATCCATAGAAATGTCGGATTTCCCTTTGTGATGTGGGTGGTAGATGCCCAACCCATTCGCTGGAGGTCGTCCACCATCAAATGAGTTATTCCCATTGTGTTGTTTATTCTCCTTGAGGGACCTTTGGATTGTCTCGATCAAATCTCGGTTCATGTTAGAGAGCTTGCTATTTTGCGCACTCAAAGCCTCGTACTCCTGGAATCCTTTGTCTTTCATTTGGATCAAATTCGAAATCTCATTGGTGAGGTCCGTGCGCTTTGTAATCAATTCCTCGATTTGTCCACTGAGCTGATCTTTCAGTTTCTGTATTGACGCTGCAAAATCTCGAAGAATATCTGATTTGAGTTGATTGATGTCCAGAGATTGATTATTTTCCTTGGCTTTCTTTAAATGCTCTGTCATAATCTCGAGCTCCCTAATAACCATTTCTCGCTGAGTGTCCAAAACTGCCATGGTATTGCGCTTCTCCCGCAACATCGTATTAGCTTGCTTGATATCGGCTGCACTGTTAACGGTCTCTTGAAGCCCGTTTTTCTCAGCTTCAAGCTCCGCAATCCTTTGCTGTGCCCTTCGTAGCTCATTTCTTAGATTGACATTCTCTTCTTTCGAATCTGGTGAAGCCATCGTGGGACTGCTGATGTCAATAGACCCATTCGTTGGCCACTTTTTATACGAACTAGATACTCGAGAACCTCTGTCGCTGAAACTCCGTCCGTGCTTCGACACAGCGTTTGAGACCCGGCGTAGCACTGAAGAATCCCTGTCACCCATATCTTGATTCATCAAAAGACGTGCTAAGTCCTCATCCATAGAGAAATCTCCCTGGGCACTGTATCGCAAAGGTCCAACAGGCGAGAGAGGGTGGTGAGAATGATCGCTTTGAACTGTGCTAATCGACTCATTGGGCTTATGGTTGTGGGGAGGTGGTGGTGGGTGTGGTGGAGCTCGAGGCGCAGTGAAGGACTCGTTGACAGGAGCGGATCCAGGTGGGGGTGGGCGACCAGCCGATCGAGAAGGCGGAGCTGGCACGTCAAGCATACTCTTTGAGGTGGGAGACTCGATAGGGCTGGAGATCGTGACACCTCCATTAAGCTGGGTCAAATTGCCGCTAGTGGATAACTTCCTCTCGTGAGCAGGCCCTGTAGGTGTGACAGGTGACGACCTTGATAGTACCTCTTTTCTCGAGACTGTTGTTTTGAGAGAAGGGGCACCAAGAGAGTCCTCCCGCTTTGGCCGCTCTACTTTTTGAGTCGAGCTGTATGACGATGCATGAGATGTTGTTGGAGATTCTTCTCTCGATTTTTCGTCTAAAGGAGACTGCGATGGATCCAGGGGAATTGGGGAGGCTGTGAGTGACGAATCAATTTGTGGACTAAGTGTCCTGCCGGTCAAATCCATAGAAGGTGAGCCTTGTGGTGGGGAACGTGCCTCCGACTTAGAGCCCCTTCTGGATCCGGACTTCTTTGATTTCGGTACTTCTTGAAGCTTGAAGGCATCATTTTGGTTTGAGGCAACCGCAGATGCTGAAGGAGAACTAGCGTGTTGCACTCGAGGTCTGTCATTGCCAACTATTGGAGATGCATTTGACGAAGGAGGCTGAACTGGCTCTTTCCGCTTCCGAATGGAGTCTATCAAGTTATCTGAAGGCGTTCGACCCTTTTCTTGGTAAGCGATGTGCGGACTTGCAGGTTGCGGCGCCGGTACAGATGCAGGCTTGGGCGTTTGCCTTTCTCTTTCTGTAGATGTTGACCTCGACGACCCTGGCCGATTCTCCCTGAGAACGTCTCTATGCGCTGTGTTCCCCATTGGTCGATTGAAGTAATCTCTCCCAGATTTAGACTCGGCGTTTCTGCTATGACCCGTTTCTACCGGACCTTCATTGTATTTCCGAGACTTCCCAAGCGGCGATGGCCCTGGCGCAGGATTCGGATCGAGCGCAAAGGGTAGCAGTATGCCATCGTCACCGTTGTCAGATGGATCGGACTGTACTATTTCCTTATAAGTGCTGGCGGGCAGGGTTATGTTCTCTGCAGCTTAATTAGCGACGTGTAAAGATATGTTTGGACGGGGATGACATGCCTTTACGACTTTCGTCAACTGAGGCCGGTGAAGCATCGCGCTGAAAGTTTGCTGGAGAAGCATCCTTTCTCGACTTAGAACCTCGTGGCCGGGGTGAGACGTCGGTGGTTGGCGGCTCGGAGTACACCTCTGAAGGAGGAGTATCCATATCCGGAGTAAAAGCACTTTGTGGAACCGCATTAGGTGGCAGTGCAGGCAAAGACTTATCCAATATAGGAGCCGCCCCGTTGGAAGTGGCGGGCGGCTTCTTTGACTTCTTCCGTCGTCGAGCCATGAGTGATTCATGGCAGGACATGCAAAATATACCTTGTGATGTTCGCGCATATCGAAGGTTCTCTATCTTCCGCTTACAGTTTCGACAGCGGAAACAATTAGCACAAAAGGCCTGGTCACCCGTTAGGATAGCTAAATCTTCTATTTTGTTGCCACAGTGATTGCAGCTGTATGTGCAGTTGTTGCATATGAGGGATCCATCGCCAAGGAGGAGGAGGTTCGCGTCGGAGTCGAGAAGAGTGCCGCAGGTGTTGCAGCGGAAGCAATCGATATGCCATCGGTTTCCAGCTGTACGAGCGTTAGATATATTGGTTGAGGTGCACACGCAGCAGCGAAAGTGACGAGCTGCCTTGCGTGAAAGTGTGTGAGGGCCCATAGCTTGGATACATACCTAATTCGAATGCCTTTCCTTCCTCCAGGATCTTTTAACGGGCAGTCAGCAAACGCAGTTCCGTATGTTCGGAAGGACTTCGTGAATACCTCTCCGCAGCCCTTGCAAGGATAGACAACGTCATCTTGGTCCAGAGGAGACTCTGGGTATGCGCCTGGGGAGTCCATATCGCCCCGGAATGGCTGGAGTTGTGGCTATCAAACGAAGGCCGGTCGGTGTCGTTGAGCGAAGAGGCCACAGCTGCGCTCGAGATTGTGGTTGCAGGCAAAATGCAGGCGATACGAAGGATGGTGAAGGCCTGTAGAGATCGACGGGCGGACTTGGGGGACGGACGGAAGTACGATGGCGAGCGTTCGCATGACAATCACCCAAACCTCGCGCTGACAAAAGAGTAACAACAGCTTTAGATGATAGTAGAGACTGATTATGGATTGGTTATGGAGTTGTCGTTTGGCCTCCACGGTCGATTCGACCCCCTCAAGTATGGCTCAGGATGACAGGGCTCTTGAGGGAGAGGGTGTGGGAGGCGTATCCAATGGGCAGGCCGGGCTCTGTGGCCAGTGCGAGGCGACCTAGGAGGCCGGGATTCCTGGCAGTGCGTGTATGCCACTTTTTGCTCAGGGTCCGCACTTGGCGACAAAGCCCCGATGCACCACGAGCAGCGTTGGGAAGCAGTAACGCAATTACAAAACGGTGGGTATGGGGGGCGCTCAGGGTCTTTCCAGAGCATCGCCCCAAGCTGTGCTACGTTCGATGCGGGACAAAAAGTAAAAGGAAGCTTGAACGGCGCGGAGGTCGCACCCTCTGCATCTGCATCTGCCAACCAGCGTCGCAGCCCAGCCGCAGCAAACCCCATCGCCGGGAGGTCATGAAACAGGACAAGCCGCGCTTTGGCCAGTACTCAACGCGGCAGCGCCAGCCTAAAAACTAGTCGATCAGGGCGGCCGAGAGAACATCAGAGCGACCAAAGCCTCCTCTCGCGGCTCCACATCGAAGATCGCACCATTGCGCTAACGAACTCTCCCGCATCGTCACACCGTGTTCCCCGTTCCAGCAGGCGGGCATATTCAGAGCATCAAGAGCTGCTGACTATATATGAGCTATTGAGCCGTCATTCCTCAGACGACTTACCCTCCGTGCGCTCCTGGCTTCCTTCTGACATACATGGAAATTTGGTGAGCCTTCCTCTCGCATAGCTCTATTCCGCAATTGCTCGAAGCTCACGGCCAGCGCGGCAAGCCAAGCGCACGCCAGGGACCGCCACACGACGAGCTCGCTCTCATCACGTCTCCCACCCATTGAGAAGCGAGTGGGAGCGAATGGGAGTCAAAAGGCGGCTTGTGGATAAAAATAGATTTTTCTTATGGAGAGAGTAATCGAGCTGTGAACGCAGTTCGCCGCCGTCAGCCTCTCATCGCTGTCATAGTTTAGTTATTCGAGAATAATGCAGGAACACCCCTCAGCATTGTCGGCAGAGCAGTGCCGTTGGCTGCGGGCGTCAGCTCTGTGCCCAGGCCTTAAAACAGCTCAGCCGTCAAGTAAATAGAGGTGTGTTTCAGAAAAGCACAACGACAGATGCCGCAACACGTGTCCGCTTTCCTTCGACGATGCCGTTAGGGCAGTGATCGCTAAAAGCATGTCTGTGCCAAGCTTTACCCCAATTCTTCAACACCTATAAAGAAAGATTACCCGTCTTTTCATCCCCACCAAGCTGCAACTCCATTTACTCTCATGTCCTCTCAGACGGTTCACGACCCCCCGCACCCGGATAAATCTGCGACCAACAGACCTGACAGATGCCGTGAGACACGCTATGGCTCACGGGTCCTGTTTCATCGTGCCGAGCGGAAGTACCTGGTTCTCGGGAATAATCCAAACCACAAATACTTCCGTCCAACAACTTAGCTTCAAATGAAGGGCGAATTGCACCAGGAGCACCCCAGGTCAGGTTTCTTCGCTTGTTCGGGCACCACAAATCACATGAGGAGGGATTCATGCTATTCTTCATACATAGTAATACAAATTGCCAATTGCCAGCTTCTAAAAACGACAACGAGTGCGCTGATGAGTTGGAGTAACCCCATTACATCGGCTAACAGAGTGGCTCTACCGAAATGCCAAACCCTCGAAGCTAAACTCGTAGCAAATTGTCAAACCACTCGGGTCGGACCGGTCTTCTGCATCGAAGTGGGTTTTATGTAGTGCCATAGCGTTTAATTCGTGTCCTACAGTCGGAGCTCTAATTTCTATTATGCTCTCTGCTCCTATTTGCTGATAACCTGTCATCAAGCACGAATATTCCAGTTCGAATTTGAATTTGATACCCCGGAAACATTCCGCCTAACGTTGCTCTCCTCATCATCGCGATATGCAGAGCACTGGGCAACCATCACCCTGCTCCAAGTACCCGGTCGCATGCCCAGTTCCACGCATGACAGCACCGTAATTTCTTTTGTCGAGGAAACACTGCACGCAAATTCAAGTACTACCTAGTTTAAGCAATCTTCGTTGTCCAAATTAGGTCAGAGGATAAGTCGTCCAAAGTAAAATCGGTTCCATGGGCACAATAGAATTAAAGACTCATGTTTCATAAACTGCCTTTAGCCTCCATTGGCCTTGCCTCGGCATGACATTCTCCTATCGGGAGTGCGGGGGTGAGCTACGGTCATAACCAGCGAAACGGTAATATGCTCATTCCTTTGAACAAGACAAGGAATTGCACACCGCACGTATGATCAGCATCTACGAAGCTAGAGTCGTCACCCTTATCGGATTTCAAATTCTTCCAACAGGTTCTGAAATACTTCACGCAACTCTCCAACGTCTTTTTCCCACCCCTTCTCGACCTTTCCGCTAAAATCGCCTCCGTATCGGTTCTGCTCCTCAAAGATCCATACGTCCCAAATACCGATACGCTTTAGTGCTCAGCCTTTCCTTCACACCCTTTGCCGTGTCTTCGTCCCACATCCGTTTCGCCTCAGCGAACAACGTGGCCACGAGAACTTGGTTGACATTCCATTCGATACACCCTTCAGTATCTCAATCAACTTGTTCGTACTAGCCGACTAATCTGCAAAATAAGCAGGGCGGTTCTTAAATTTCTCAGGTTTCTTCAATGCCATGACAGTGGCAGCGCCAACACTGTGAATTGACGAAATGCTAGTCTTCTGGTCCCCAGATCCGAATACGGTGACAGAACGTTGACGGCCATCAATCCAAAATGCTCCTTTTCGAATGCCTGTCCAATTTGGTCGTCAATTCTTCGATCGCTTATACAGGAGCATCGCTTCGCTCGAACGGAATAGCTGAGCATAAACTGAACCACTCACCCAGTCATAAAAGGTTCCGACGACAACAGCCGTCCATGCGACCTTGGCCTCGTACCCTCACCTCTAGATATTTTTAGGCTCCCATCTTTGGCTCAAAGATGATCAGCTCCCCTGCGTGCTCATTAGAAGTTTTGCTACTAAAGTCAGGCGTAATGAGATGCTGGACTCCGGCTTTGATGGCGGCTTCAGCCACGTTTTCTAATACTCCGCTACAGCAGGGTTAAAGGCTTCGACAATGGCGTCTTGTTCTTTGAAGGCTGCTGCAAGCGAGGCCTAATCAGCCACTCATACTAAGACCAAGCTTGGGAGACCTAAGTTGGAACTACTAGATGCCGAACGAGAATATACGGTTACAGTAAAAGAGGCACCGATGAGCGCTTGAACAGTCTTGCGGGCAACATCGCCGGTCCACAGAACTGTCAGTCAATTCGAATAGAACATTCCTAGCCTTGGCCTACCTATTCCGAGAACAGCGACAGACTGTGTCGTCATTATGTAGTCCTTTTGAAAGCAATAGGAAATTCTAGAGTGTTGGGGCAACAGCAATAAGATCACAGCAGCAAACTTGATTTACTCAGAAGATATCTAAAGTCTCTAGATTATACTATAATCTTGTCCGCTCTGTCATATCTTTTATACCACACGCGAGTGGATTCGTATAACGGATAACCATAACCATCTCCGCAGGCCTCCGCATCTTGCTTGCAAAAGATTGCATGGTCTTGGCATTATGTTCTCGGGATTCCGCAAGGACACCGGGATTTGCTGATGGCGCCATCCCATTTTTAATCAGCCACCTAAGATCGCGACATTTCTTTCTTCCCACCCTTGCAACAACTTCTCAGCCATCAACGTAATCATGCACTCGCGAAAGTGGCTTGACGACTAAAGCCACAGAGGCTTCATCCTGAAACGTCTTAGCCAGGCCAGGATGGGGTTCGAGATGGGTCAACAAGCTGTTGGCCTGGTGCCGATCACTACTGTATTAGGGTTAGATAAGGGGTATCTATGACTCATCCACCTCTTGTATATATATATGGTCTCTTTTTCTTCATAGATCAATCTACACACGAGTTCCTCATCTGGTATTTTCCAGTAAAATTATTGCTCTTAGAAATTAATAATCCTAAATGGTCCTTGATCTGAAATACGTCTACCTTAAAAGGACGAGCTTGGGCGAATTAAGCTCCAGTACGAGACGACTAAACGCGTTCGAGAATTTTCAAATTATGCCCGTGACAACAGCCGGTCGCCAAATACCCCTGTTATGCGGGGCACAGCAAGGTTGAGGTGGATCCCGTAAACTCCTGAGCTGTTTCTGTATTTGGGCAAAATTCCTCAACGTCCTGCCAACCCCTTATCTCTTTTTGTTAGATTTGCTCGACAAGCTTTTCTAGTAATCTAAGATTCCCGTCTCCGACTGCTTCTAAGTACCCGTATATCTTTAAGGGGTCCCAGAGTTCTACAAGTGACTGCAGAGCAATAATGAGCAGAATGAGGAGTAAAAGGTATGGATACATACATCTTGTAAGGAATTATTTGCTGCGTTGTTATGCAGATATGAACACTTCGTTGTCCCTGTACTTCGTTGCATCAGCCGGTGGCTCGTCAGGTGTTGAACGGACTCGTGTGTTCCATTGATTTATGAAATAGAAGAGACTATATATACATGGTGCAGGTGCAGGAATAGGTAATAGAAATAGGTAATGAGACATTCGATGAGACATTTAGTCATAAGTTAAGAGACAACTAAGTAGGTCGACAGACAGTAGTACGATGGTGGTAAGGGAATGCGATTCAGGCCGACATCAGGCTATCTTCTTATCACACGGCACCCCATGGCCGCCGAGTTCGGGGTACCGTTTTCCCTTCCGCCGCTACTATCAGTGAGAATCGTGATACGGGAGTGTAAATTTCTAGCCGTCCAAGGCCTGGTGTTGAGGGGTGTTGGATCCATGCAGTGAACGTCTATATTTTCCATTGATATAGGTTATCACTTACCCTGGGTAACCCACAAGTGGCCAAATAGCCCAGAGCTAAGGCAGGACCTGATCTTAGGTTGGCACAAGGAAGTAGATAACCACAGGCAAGTTTGATAGAAGGTTCTGTTGCATGTGTGCTCGAGGAGCCGTGTAACGTGACACACGCCAACCCTGCTTTGTTGCAAGGAATCTCGATATGAGCTTCCCATAAATAAGCCCGTGACCTTCGAAACCTCTCTATTTCCCCTTGTTTTCTTTCCCATTCCTATGCAATATGACATGGAAAAGTGTTACTCATTGCAACGTACAATATATATCTTGGCCTAATACGTTCCATTTCGAAAGTAAATCAGACAGCATAGCTTCTTCCACCACTCACAGCCACTCATTCCCATAGGCTGCGGCTGTGTAAAAGGACAAGTTAAGAGCAACCTATTGGTCATGCTGCCATGTAACCATCTTCACGCAGAGCGAGTAACAAGTTTGGTTGGTATTTTCGAATGCTGCGGTAAGATGTTTTCGCTATTACAACCACTATAAGACGCCTATGGAGAGCTTTTGCTAATAGTATTTGGAACCTTTAGACATGAAATCCTTTCAAGGGAAAAATAGTTGCGAAACGGACCAAGCTGCCTGAATATAGAAAAGGGGATTGCCCCTAGAGCCATCTGTAACCTATTATCAGAAGTACTCATATAAGATAATAAAAGCCTGGGGTTAGCGCACGTTAGAGACGATACCTCGATATCGTTTGGCGCACAAGTCCTTCAGTCAGTAAGAGAGCACGCGGTATCGGGTACAAGTATATCAGATAGATCTATCCTAAATATCATGCGCGAAGAGACTGCCAATAAGTTGAAAATTATAAGCATAAGGCCACTATGATAAATTAAGCGGCTTCTGTATGATTCCAAACTACCAAACTGGATAAGAACTACTACAGCCATGAAAAAACTACAATAAAACCGCGAATCGCCTAGCATAGAGAAATCAATTTACCAACTTCCTATCAACAAATTCATATCTATCCATATCCAACTCCCCTTCATTTGCAAGTTGGGCAAACATGTGGCGTATAAAAGTCCTGCATCTGTTGCAATCCCTCCACATGCTGTTCTTAAAATGAGTTGCACCAGAAGAGCACATGCTGTTCTCCTCAACACCGGACACATCCGCTGCTTGAGGAAATTCAGGCTCAGGCTCAGGTGGGGGTGAAGGAGGTGGCGGAGGCTCCTCGATCTTGGGTTCTTCTTTCGCAGCCTTCTTGCTGCCCTTCTTTTTAGATTTATTCGTCGACGCTCCCCAATCAGTATCACCCCAGGTATCGTCTGCGGGTGGATTAGACTCTGGTGCAACAACGACCGGTTCGGGCTCAGGCTCAGACTCAGGCTCCACTTGTGGTTCTGGCTTGACTTCCTCAACCTTGGTTCCTTTCTTTCCTGCCTTTTTCTTGTCCTTTTTGCTTAATCCCCAGCTGATGGTCCAATCGTCAGCAGCAGGTTCAGGCTCAGGTTCAGGCTCAGGAACAGGCTCAGGAACAGGCTCCACTTGTGGTTCTGCCTCGACTTCCTCAACCTTAGTTCCTTTCTTCCCTGCCTTTTTCTTGCCCTTTTTGCTTAATCTCCAGCTGCTGGTCCAATCGTCAGCAGCAGGTTCAGGCTCAGGTTCAGGGACAACGACGGGCTCCGGCTCCGGCTCAGGCTCCGGCTCCGGCTCTACGGGAGGCGGCGGAGGTGGCGTCGGCGGCGGCGGGGGTTCTTCAACCTTTGTTCCTTTCTTTCCTTTCTTAACTTTTTTGCCCAGGCCGCCCCAACCAGTACTTGCCCAATCGTCAGCAGCAGGTTCAGGTTCAGGCTCAGGGACAACGACGGGCTCCGGCTCCGGCTCAGGCTCCGGCTCAGGATCTACGGGAGGCGGCGGAGGGGGTTCTTCAGCCTTTGTTCCTTTCTTTCCTTTCTTCTTAACCTTTTTGCCCAGGCTGCCCCAACCAGCATTTACCCAATCGTCAGCAGCAGGTTCGGGTTCGGGCTCTAGAACAACGACTAGTTTAGGTTCAGGTTCCGGTATAGGCTCAGATACTGGTTCAGGCACTACTGGGGGTGGTGGTGGCGGCGGCGGACGCTCCCAGGTCGTTGCTACTCCTCTCTTCTCTTTTTTCTTTTTAGATTTTGTCGTTGGTATTCCAAAGCCCCAACTGTCATCACAGGATACTGCCTCGGAGACAGATTCCGGTTCAGGTTCCGGCACCGGCTCAGGTTCAGGTTCAGGCTCAACTACCTTTCTCCCCCCTTCTAACTTTGGTTTCTTAGGCACGCCCCAAAAGGCCCAGGGGTCAGCTGCAGGTTCGCACTCAGGCTCTGGTTCGAGACATACTGCTGGACACTCAACCCCAATATCCGCTACCGGCTCCGGGCCGGACGGCAGCCCAGAGTCATCACAATGCTCTATCGGAGGCTCTGGCGCTGGTGGTGGATCCGGCTGGGCGAAGGCCCAGCTTGATGACTTCCCCTTCTTGTCTTTCTTCGTCACTGAACCGAACGAGAACCCGCACACGGAATCGGGTGCTTCACTTGAAACAGATACCGCACAAGAAGGGGCTGGTTCGGGAATGGCGTCTTCGCAAGAAGGGCAGCAGCAGCTGGCTCCTCACAAGGGGAGGCATCTTCAGTAAGCTCGGCAGATTGTTCTTCGGCAGTAGGAGCATCTTCCGAGGCAGAGTGTGCTTCGGGAGCAGGAGCACCCTCTGAGGCAGATTGTTCTTCGGTAGCGGGGGTATTTTCTGAGGCAGAGGATTCTTCAGAAGCAGAAAGTTCTTCGAGATGGGTTTCACCAACAAGCATTTGTTCGAGCGCATGCTTCTCCATAATCAAGATTTTCTCGGTGTATATTTCCACCATACTCTTGAACAGAGCCCTGTCGAAAGCGGCAGGTCCTCCAATACAAGTCAAGAAACGTTCTTGTTTGAACAGCGTCTCGTCCGACTTAAACGCCGCCTCGATCTTGGATTCGAGATAAACGGAGAACCACATTTCGTTGTCCGAAAGTTTCGGATATAATTCTTTCACGATATCCAGGGTTTCGAACATCGACATAGCCCCATCGAACTTCACGATTGCCTCTTTCGCATAGGCTGCCAGGCCGTCTAAGCCGTACGACCTCGCAGCAAAATAGGCCAGAATCCCGCGTCTGTACTCTTCAGTCTTAGCAGCGGATCCCAAGACGCCTGGAAGCTTCAGTGTCTGGTATGTGCCTGTGTGGAGATAGTGGACTAGCGTGTGGCCGATACTCTCATCCAGTTCGGGGAGACTAATATTGTTGCCATTCCAGTATGCGTTCTTCATTGAGGCTAAAAGACTCGGGGATTGCTGGAGGAAATGTTGCGGCACAGTGTATGGTGTACCATTTGGCCCAACAGAAAGGGTGTATATTGGGGTTGTATATGGGCTGTTTACATCATAGAGTTAGCGGATGCAAAAAGGCTGGAATGTCTGGGTAATGGAAAGCAGCCCTACGATGTTTCGGGTCGGTTATCCTCGTCAAGTGGCATTTCTTCCGCAGGAGCTTCGTCTGAAGGAGCTTCGTCATTCTCATACTGTTTGCGGGCTGCGGCTCTTTTCGTCTTCTTCGCCATTATTGGTTTAGGGAGGATTCCTTGTATATTATTTGGATATTGATTGTTTAATCGAGATGTATCGCAAGTAAGAATAAGAGCAATGATGATTCCTGACTGTGACTTCAAAAAATAAAAGAGAATGCCAGAATCGAAGCTGCCCAGCCTTCATATAGCTCAGGAGCAGTGGAGGGGTAAGGAGTGGGGCGTAGCGACATAGCTGCCTAGTGCTGTGCTCAGATCGCATTTCGTTTGCGGCACAGACTGATTCGTTTCTTAGGCAAGATAAGCTGCCACAGCCTGCCGGTGCCCCGGCACAGACGCGAATGAGAGCGCTATACATGCTATTTGGATAATGCTGTGTAACAGCGGCCTCCACTACTTCACTGTTAAGTCGGTTTCACGCAGTCTGCTGGGTATGTGTCTTCGTGCTAATGGCACGAGCCGTCTGCGGTGTGAGAGCGGGTGTATAATCGTGTTTATGGGGGAATCGTTCACTAAGGCTACGTCGAGCTTTGCCTCTGCGATGGTCTTCGAGGTGTGGTAAGGCATCTGAACGCATCATCGCGGGCATGCAGAGGGTGTCTCACATTCAATTGATGAGCGGAAGTTGAATGGCGGCCGGAATAATCCCTCAAGCGGCGAAGCCAAATCGTTTTTCAGACAACCCTGCAACATTGCGGGGGGCTGAGCAGTACCCGATCGAATCGCCAGCATAGAAATGCAGAACCAACACTAAAGCACGTCAAGAAGCTCGCTCAATTATATACCAAGCCGCCCACCCCCACCACCAGGTTCTGCATTGCGCATTCCAACATCATGAGCATTACTTAACACGCTCTGCAAATACCATATCCAAGCATTGACTCACAGTCCATCTTCTTCTGACCCCGCGGCCCCATCTCACTAGTTTCCACAGGAGGGACCCAGCCTCTCTCACAACCATGCAAATCCAAGACACAAAGGCCGTAGACCGGAAAGGGGTCTATATACAGAGAGCACAACTCTCCAAAGCCAATGAATAAAAGGAGCTCGGCGTACCTCGCCTCACAAGCAAAACGCCCAGGAACGCCCAATGCAGAGTGGGAGAAACCTGATGGAGGTTTAAAATTAAAAAAGACTGCGCGCTTAAGTCTAGCAGCCCTGCAGAGAAACGGAAAAGCGATGATAGAAAAAGCCACATCGGCCGCGTAAGAATTGGATATCGCGAAGCAAAAGATGAGGAATTCTAACCATGACGGACCGTAAAACCTGAAAATGAATAACGCCTAGGGTCTTTTCTTAACGTGGCTTTCGGGCCCCATTCCATCTAGAATCCGACTCAGTCGCGAGAGTGAGAAAGAGCTAGTGGAGAAGTGGAGGGAAACTAGCCAGGCGCAGAGGATATTGGCGAGGTGGTGGAGGAGGTATGCGAATGTGACGCCGTAGACTGCTGCGTAGACTGCGATGCCGAAGAGGAGGATGTTCGTTACGTAGCGTATACTGGTTGTAACTCGCGGAACCATTCTCCCCGTACTTAGCGTCTCTATGAGCAGAATAAATGGCATTATGGAGAGGATATTATGGTGTGAGGAGAATGGTGTTAGCCAGTGGACCGCAAGATTGCGTATCCAAACGACCAGCACAGGAATATTGATGGGAAGGATCCAGACCATGAGCACCAGGATAGAATGTGCATAGTTATAGAAGTTGTAGTTGGTGTCAGAGCGCTGTGTTTGGGTTAGTAACTATATGGAAAGTATTGGTGGACAAGACCTACTGTCTCTCCGGCCAATTTGTAGGCTCGTGTACAGGTGGCGATCTGGACTATACAGAGGACTATATAGGCGAAGTGGTAGGGGATCACTGTTGATACTAATAGAAGGAGAATACTGGTGGTAACGACTCTCTGGCGCGTTGACGTAACAGCAAAACTTGTGGTAGTTCTCCTACTAGAATATTAATGCACGCTGAAAATCGAAGATGTGGGGCGGGAAACGCTTACTTTCCATCATCGCCTCTTAGCGATGCAGAGCGGAAGACAAAATATGCGAGAGTAAAGGCATGCGTTAGCCCAAGAGCTAGATAGTTGACCGCCACGCAGATACCAACGCATATCACCCCAAACAGTGGAACAAGAAACCAGAAAAAGGTATCCTGTGAGCCAAGAAGCAGGTCATTTTTGGTATAATCGATAATGGTCTCCGTTGCGTTGCCACTCCAGCTGCTAGGGAGCCAGTGCCCCGGTTGTCTTGGAGGTTCTTGACTTGCCCTTGCCAGCGACATGGCGAGGAAAGTGAGCGCAATGAAGGAAACCGGGAGCGAGGAACGCAAACACTGATTCAAGCTCTCTGAGAAACTCATGAAAATGGCTGTTTACGTTAGTAAACACAATAAAACCGCATCTGAATAAGGACTTACCAGTCTCATCATAAACCTTAAATTGTTTCCTCAAAACAAGTGCCACTACAAGCAAAGGGAAAGCGGCAAAGACTGTGCGGTACCGCATCCACAGCTTCCCCATGCTTCCAATGAGGTCTACTTTCAGCGATATCTCCATGGCGCTGGCACAGGTCGGATCGGACCACATCTGCAAGGAAAGACCATTCGATGACGTCTTTGCCATAAATGAGGGCGGCATATATGGTGCCACACCATGGAGATTAATGTTCGCTCCTTTAACGTTCACGAAAAACTTCGACTCGTAGACTTCGGTTATGTACTGACGCAGGAGAGGAGTGAAGAGTTCCTTATCGTCGCAGGATTGCTTGCCAATTTTGAGCTTGTAAGCTAACAAGCTCGAGTGCAGGGCTGGAATCTTGATGTCTACCACCATAGGCCGCCGTGCAGGGAGTTTCAGGTACAGTCCAGTTGCGAGAAGACGTCGTAGTCCTAGGTTCGCCCGGACTACAGACTCGGAGCCAGCACTAAATTCAGCAACGACCCAAGAGGAGCTGTGCTCTGCGGCTTTGTCGACAACAGCAACGAATTGATGCTCTGCGAGTTCCTCAAGATCATATTGTAGATAAGAGAAAGGCTCTTTCGTATTGAAAGGGTATGTTGATTCCCGCGTTGATTCAGGCAAGGTGATTACGTCCGATGCAGCGTTCTTGCAGGCAAGACGGGTAGAGCCAGTGCTATCCCCTGACAGATCCATGTTCATCGAGAACAAGGTAGCTGATTGACCAACTTGGAGCGGGAAGACACTGCAGAATAGAACCTCTAGCTTCCCGTTCTCTCCTGGCGAGTCTAGCTTCTGATTTGAAAGAAGAGTGAACTTCCTCCCTTCCGGAGCGCCTTGAGGCGGCACAGGCAAGAGGTATGCTTTCGGTTTTCTAGACTGCCCTAAGCTCCGCAAAGTCAACCGTTCGCCCTGAGAGATGATGGCATTGGAGTTGTCTTCCAAAGTCAGGAGTGTTTTTGGCTCTAAAAATCTGTTAGTTTCTACTGTGCAATACGTCAACGCAGTACAACGTTACCTTTGTGGGGCAGTGTCTTCTCCGCAACGTCCTCGAGGCCTGTCAAAAGCCATTTCTTGAAACCGCGCATACGCTCTGCACGAGGAAGTGTCTGTGTTGGCCTAGAAACATCGATTACATCGTACAAGGACCGCACGACGCTTTTTCTGAATTGGTCGCACCAAGTTATTGCCAAATGATCCATCCCAGTCCAAACATTTGGAATTGAGGTTGTGAAAACCGTGAAACCGTGCGTATCAGGCACGAGCGAGGCGAGACTTGCGTAGTCTGAGGGTAAAACATTATCCAGCCCTCCTCCGGCTATTGAGATCAGTGTAACATGCCATAACGGGTTATCGATGGCCCAAGTTTGCGAATACGCATGCCTCCAATAATCATTGACCTCCTTGTATGTTTTTACAATATCACCATCGAAGGACACAGGCGGCCTGGTGTGCGGAGCCGACAGCGTGACGATCGTGTTTATCGAATTGGACTGATAATTTGGCATTGTAAGCATCGTTCGCGCCACCATTCCACCCATTGAATGTCCAACAATTATTACTGAACTGGGGTCTGGCAAATCCGAATCTCGAATCGATCTTGAAGGATTATGGTATAGCGAGAGAATAAACGAAATCGCATCGTTGAGGTATTCCGCTTGATCAAGCAAGGTTTGACCGTGAAAAGCCGTGATATCTTCGTTGAAATCTACTGAAAAGAAATCCAGCGCTCTCTTTCCCCCTCTAATTGCATTCTCATCATGTCGAAGGACGTTGTGGTAGTGGTAAGCTGCCTCGGCAGCTAGAGGTCGGACTTGCTTGTAGCTTCCTGCGTTGCCAGGGATGAACAATACCGGTACTCCTTTCACCTAGAAATTGTCAATGAGACGGTACCTATGAGAACGACATGAATTTACCCTAGTGTCCTCATCAATCCCTCCCTCTCGGTATAGATAGAGGGAATATTTGCTGGCGAAACGCGTGTGTTCTGTGTCGAAATCTGAGAATCGTGCAAACGAAGGGCGCATATAGGACATGTCGCATCCTTTAGGATCCAATTGCCTAGTCATGAACGACTGGCCGATAACGAAGAGGACTCCAAAAGCGACACAGGTAGTCACCAGCGTGAGCAGCGAGCACGCCCAGGGATTCCGCAATCGCGACTGCCGGCGGTTATGGACCTCTACCATACTGTCAGGTGTGATATCCTTCGCCAGCAAATGCATTGCGGGCCGTTCCTTTTCTGTCTGGGGCGCCGGCGCCGGGGAAGCGGTCCAGAGCTGAGATTTGCCAGTTGCAGGCCGGGTTGCAGAATCGCTGTCTTTCCGCCTATCCTTGACATGGACTTCCCTCTTCAACGCCCTCCCAGAGTCTCTCGACTTCTCGTAGGCCTTATCGCCATGCCCGGGGACGGGTGAGGGTGCAATTTCGGGGCTCGAGCTCTCTTCGTCCTCCTCAGTAGTCGAACCGGAAGGCCGTCTCCTCATTTAATCCGCCACGAGAGACGAGCCTGCGCGCGCGAATCAGCTTGTCACGGCGGCTCTCCAGATAAAGTAGGGTCGATGGGTCTTGGGTGTAGAGTTTGTCGAGTGCGGCTCGGGGGAAAGGCAACGCAAGCTTCGTCGCCAAGGAAAAACGAGCGTCTAAGGCCGGGCACGGTAATGAGCGACTGATCGGCGGCGTGCCGCCCGGGTGTTATAAAAGGGTGCGAACAAGACGAAGGCAACTTTCCCAGTGCATGAGGAGAGGATGGGAGGGAAGGAAGTGGTATTATCGGGCGTGGGGTGGTTGAAATGACTGAAGTAGCTGAAAAGTGAGGACGTTCAGAGCTTGCAGCGTTGCGGTGACAGGAGATACCTCACTTGACTCGCGAGATTCACTGGTTCCAAGAATTGGCTATACCCCGACTACTACAAGATAGTCCGATTCGTGTGCCTACTGCTAAAATGTTCTGCGCGGAATGCAAGACGTGATGCAGCGCAGGACAGGCTTCCTTACTGCGAATCTCGACTTCGATTCCGATCGCCGCAAACAGCGACCACAATATCGCTAAAGTACCTTAATATATGCAAGCCACCGACGTGGCTGTCGTGCATCTCCGCAAGAAATGTAACGGTTGCTATTTTCTGACAGGCGCTCATTTAGCGCGAAGGCTTCTCGTCATCCTAGTACTTCTAGGCCACATCACAATCACGAGCGAACGACGCCTCTCCTTATATAAGAGTATGTTGCAAAAAAGGTGCATAGAGGCGAAAAAATAAGCGATTTTTCGCCTCTATGCACCTTTTTTGCAACATACTCTTACATCGCCTACCTGCTCAGCGTCAAATGCTTGGTATTCTAAGCAAGCCCTGTAACAAACTCTAAGAACTTCAGCTCGACCGGCTTGCCAAGCAACCCGTCTGCTTCCGCTGTCTTTCCACATGTGCGCATCGAGTACAGCCTTGCTCTCGTATCTTTATAGAAGTACAGTGCCGAATTAGCATATCATAGAGAAGAGCAAAAAGGAGTTCATCAACTCACTTTTCGATGAAGATGATATCTCCCGTCTTCTCTTCGAAGCAGAGATCATACTGCAGGACGCCAGTTTTTCCGATCGTACGTTCTTCGCCGCGGCCTTAAGCAACTCCAGCACCTAGTGAACCATCAACTACTCTGAGCAAAAACATACGAAAAGAACCGTGATTCGACTCTCCGCAGACACTTGTTCTTTCTTCCCTGGAGCAGGCGATAGTATTGCAGTGACATTGATCTCGCTCGGCCATGGTTTATAGAGCGAACGCGTACAATTCACTACAGATATAGAAGAAAGTTTTTAATGCAGTTAGACCTTCACTTTAATGCAAATCGTCCAATCTTCCCATCAATTTCATCCGTCAGCGCCTTATATACATCATGCTCAGCTCCTCGCCAGGCACTTCTCCACTCTGAGCAATATCCAACCTAGGTAGGTCGTAAGCTCGCCAAGTCCTTGTAGTGTATTCCAGCTAGTATCTCGAGTGTTGGTGATCGGAATGTCCGGCTGTGGGCGCTTTTTTATCTTCCGGATATCATTATGCTACGGCTTTGCCAAGCAATCCCTCGACCTCTCATTGAAGCCCCATTAAGGCCTCCAGCACCTCGGCACACAAAATATATCTCATAGTAAGCCTTAAAGAAGTGGTGTTTCTTAAATAATATGGTATACGTCATCTTCGATCATGAGAAACACTAAATCAAATACTACGAGTTCTAACTGAAGTGTTTGTACCGCAGTGCTTAAAGCAGTAGACTTTCTGCAAAGACCAAAGAAATCACCTAACCTAAAACGAGCCAAACATATAAAGGCAGTCACGATACCATCTGGCAATACCATAAACCCAACAGAGAACCCTCCCATCCTCCCACCATCACCTTCTCATCCTTCCAAAACCTCTTCTCACCTAGTACCACCGGTTCTACGAGCCTCTTCCCATCCCCATCCATAACCCTCAACAAGCTCGGAAACACAACCGGATTTTCACTCAGATGGTCCGCCGGCTCCGATTGCCAGTCGAACTGCTAAAAGTAGGGCTGTGAGAACAGCAGAAACGCAAACTTCGCGTCATCCCGCAGGATATTTCGCAGGTCGTCCAGCCGCTCAATCGCCAGTTTCGAATCATCGGCGTAGACGCGGAGGAGAGGGTCGAAATCGTTTATGGCGCGCTCAATACTGACGGTGCGCGAGTCGAAGTGCGAGAAGGCGTCGCGGACGTAGGCTGAGTGCATGAGGGTTGCTGAGATCTGCTTCCAGCGGCTGATGAGCGCGAAATGAGCTTTTAAGCCGTATCAATTAGCCCTCAGTAGCGTTATCGGTTCATGACTGATGGAAGACTGCAACTCACCTCCTTAGACGTCTGTCCTGCAGGACATGGCTCTGGAAATCATGGTCGAAAACGTCTGGAAAACGTCTGGAAACACTCGACAATCTCCGGCGATAGGAGCGTCGAGCCGGGGCTGCTGCTTAGTCCTAGTTTGAGCAGAAGGTTGCGTGAGAGCAGCGTCCAGGCGATGCAGATCCAGATCGATCGAAGTCTTATCTTTTCATGCGAAAGTAGCGAAAGAACCGAGCCAAAGGATCGAGAGAGTAGTTGTAGCGCGTTCGATTGTGAATTAATTGACCTCCCATCCCTGCCCTTTCTGATTGTATTTTTGGACGTGCCATTCAATAGCTGCATTCAGGTGCGCAAAGTCAGTTTCGATAACCGAGTCCGAGAGAGTTGAACACGCCCCTAAGAGAAAGTAACGAGCCTAATTGCCCCTCTGCATGGGGGCTCTTGGAACCTGGCTGGTCAGAGCACGATTCTGGAGTCTTTTGCTGCCGCTTCTTTCCATGCTTGAAAAATGCGAGGCTCCCGATTTTGGCGGAGGCACCACTCAGAGTCCCCGGGTGCGTTAGGGCGCTTTCGTTGGCCATATTTCACTTTGTAGATTTACTTTTGTTGCGATAGAGTGCTGATAGAGAAATTCGACAGCCAATCCAATTGCTGTTAGTAAACATAGGCAGAGATATGAATTGACATGAAGATGAAACGTGAGAGACGCCCATTAGTGTGCTATGCTATCTGGCTATATACTGAGGTGTTTGTATTTACTAGATCACCAGGTCTAAGAGAACGTACGGAATGACGAAAGCGTTCTTTGGTTGCGCGCGCTTCACGCATGGAGGCTCTCCATTCTTTATTGAGCAATACCAGATGCAGTCGAAGACAAGCTGAACACATAGCCTTGCAAGACAGTTCTTAAACAAAACAAGCCGGCAAAAGTTCCAGTGTCGAGACATCTTGTAGAGGTATCATTGAGATCTCCTACACAGGTCAGGAGAGTGGTAGCTCAGGAAGCATGTAACCTTCTGAGAGAATCAAATGACCTTCTAGAGGGCTAAACACAAACTCGCTCCCTTCGAATCGTATTGCCTGAGCAATTTATTCGGGAAATTGTCTAGTTCGCTGAATGCATATCTAGGTATCCTTCGCCTTGTTGGAATCACGCATATATCGCACTAGTGAGCTAAGGCCAATCAAGCCAGGCGCTGTAAGTAGTCTTTAGACAAGTTGACATTGTCCTCAACTCAGAATGATCCGGAGATCCTAGATGATATGAATCTTAACGGAAACAATGTCCGCTTTCTCAGTTGTGGCAGTGAAGTTGTAACTACGTGAAGCTCGCCATATACCTCATGACAATGGGCCGACTTTGATTTGTTCTCCAGCTCGCAGCTGTGACCATTCCATCCTTTCTCGCTGCCGCTGCGCCATCCGCTTCCGAGCGCTTATTTTGTCGTATCTACCTCTAGCTCCATGTTTTATTTTAGTAATCATGTCTCCGGCTTTTCCTTTCGTTACCATATCCGCAGATAATTGGTCGTCTCTGTTCCGCAATTTATTAAGAAATTCTAGCTGTGCTTCGGACGCCGGTCGACGCCGCCAAGCTTGATTTTTCGATATAAAAAGGTATTCGAAAACGTCCGATGCGTAAGTATCGGCGGCATGAACAGCGTGATCGAAAGTTTCTGCTTCAGCAACTATCCTCGGTCTAGCATATGGACTCTTTGATCTCGTTCCCGATGGGAGCTTTTGCGTGTACTTGACGATGAAGCGTGATTCTTCTGGTTCGATAGTCATATAATTACCACTATTTGTAGTCAATACATATTTACCGTCCCCAACACCAACCCACGCGAGGGAACTCATTTGACGGATGTACCGTTCCTCTGAGGTATCGTCAATAAGATCGTGAACCGAATCGTAGTCGGTGAACGTAACGATTCTAGGAATCCGGTTGGAAGCAGTAGTCCGTTTTACCTCGGCGGCATCTTCTTCGCGCCGCTTTTCCTGCTCTTTTCGCTCGCGAAGTTCCGTCATCTTTTTGGTGTCTGCTTCTTCAACAATTTCCGCAGGGTCTAGTCCAAACAGCGTTGGAGTAGAGATGATACCTGTGTTCAAAGAAGCTACCATATCGATTATGTGGCAGTTATCCTTCCCTTGATGTAAACGCATCCCACGACCGATCATCTGCACAAGCAAATTTCGAGATTTAGTCGGCCTGGCGAGCAGAACGCAGTCGATATTTGGTATATCCGTACCCTCCGTAAAGACACCACAATTAAGAAGTACAGGGTATTCTCCATTACGGAACGCATCAACTCTCTCGCTACGTATCTTCTTTGGCGTATCTCCAGTAACAAATCTAGCATCAATGCCGTATTTGCGAAACGTAGCCGTTAAACTCGCGACATGACTGAGATCTACACAAAAGACTAAAGTGGACTTCCGCCCTTTTGCGCGTGCCATCCAGGACCGTACGGTGATCTCGTTCGTCTCATCGGTGTTGACAGCTTTTGAGAGAGCTGCGGTTTGAAAGTCGCCGTTGGCCCCAGAACCGACTTTCGAGATATCAGCTTTTGATTCAACAGTAGTAAATATAACATCTGAAAGCCAATTCTCTTCAATCATATCAACATAGTCTCTGTGGCAAGTCAATACCGCTATCAAAAAAATTGGAGTTGTCCGCACCTGTGATAGACAATGTGGTCAATGACAGATCCAAGCCTTTTGCCATCAAATCTTGAAAATGTAGCAGATACCCCGACAAGAATCGGCGCTGGGCTCGAAGCCCAATCAGCTGGGTGTCGCAAGCCAAAATGATCCAGCACCCCGAGATACTGAGCACTCACTATGTGATGTGCCTCATCGACTAGGACCAGCTTATATCTATAAGGATCGAACTTGAGGATACGATCTCCCGAAGTTATACTTTGAACGGATGCGACGGTAATATCGGCAGCACCAGACGCATGGTTTGATCCCATCTCAACGTCAATCGTCTTAGTAGGGTATGCTAGAATACAATGGCGAGCAGCTTGTTCAACTAGCTCCCGTCGATGGGCGAGTATAAGTGTCTGAGTGGCGTCGTCATTGGGCCGGATACGGCTAATAAGCTGAGTGAAGATGACCTACTTGAAAATTAGTCTGGAAGTGTATAAAAGAAGGGATTGGCATACGGTTTTGCCGCTGCCAGTAGCTAAAGAGATCCCCAATCTCTTTTGTCCTTTCTCCAGGTATGAGAGAACTGATTGAATGCATTCTTCTTGGTAATGACGAAGAGTTATCTGCAGGCCAGAAGTTGCATTCTGGGCTTGCTGAGATGCAGGACAGGAGGACATAAGAGATGTGAAAGCATATCGAAGAAAGCTTCGGGTGGGCCATACCCTTACCCGTCTGGAAATCTTCAGCGCATGTTGAGACAATTGAAACATGAATACTTCAGGATTGAGCCCATAATAACTTCACAATATTTCTCTGCAAACCTTGGAGGTCCAAGCACCGAAGTTATTCCGTCTTGGCATAACTTTCTCTATCAACCACTTATTGACCTTTACCATACTCATCACCATGTCATCTGGCTGTGGAAGTATTTCGTTGCTAAGGTGTAGCGGCATTTATTATTGCTCCCAAGAGAACTGGAGATGAGTTCAGAAGCCTCAGAAGCCTTTCAGAGCCCCGAAAATAGCTCTCACGAATCGGATTTCGACCACGACACAAGCACTGAGTCTTCTCACGAACTGCCATACTCTATTAGGTCACCAAGTAGTGGAGCTACGGATGCTGAGGTTCAAAGTCGGAAGCGAAGTCGATCAGGCGAACCATATCGCCGAATAAAATCGAAGCGATTGAAAGGATGCTACAATGACAACTATCGTGCTCTATTTAATGACTGTGTTACAGAAGCAGCCAAAAGATTCGGTAGCAGTAGCCCTTCTTTCTTAGCACGCTCTCAAATAGGCCTCTCAAAATGGTCCTCCCAAGAAAAGGAAGTTTTCTTCAACGCAACGGCTAAGCTTGGACGAGATAATATCCCAGGAATTGCTCAAGCTATAGGTTCAAAATCTCAGGTAGAAATTCGGGAGTACTTGCTACTATTACAAGAAGGTTATGTTCAGCATAATCTCAACGAGGCACAGGCGAAGGCTATCATAAGTCTACGAGAAATTCCAGCCGCCGTAGAACTCAGCGAAGAGTGCTGCAATAGCTTGGATATGGCCGGTGAAGCGCTGGCATGGTATCAAGAGAACTACGAAGCGAAGCAAGAGCAGAAGAAATTTGGCGACTGTTGGCTTCTAGGTCAGGATTTAGCAGAGGAAATTGAGGCTGCCATTTCTGAGACAGCAACACGAACTGAACGTGCCTTGGGAAAAGGAGATTCAGATGATCAACCGCAGATGCACGAAGCTAAAGAAGGTGGAATGAGCGCTACTAAAGGAACTTTGCTTAATCCAGAGCCTGAGACTCCTCAAATCCTTGCTTCAATACCAGCTGCACAACTCTTGAGACTGGAAAAATGGATCGAACTTTCACGAGAACTGTTCATGAACTCCGGGATACCGGGACTCGCAGAAAATTGGCGTGCCATTGCCGATCCAGGGGAAGAGCCATCTTTGTATCACACAGCGTTTGAAGATTTTCACCGACTGGCTGTCGGTGTTACTCAAAGGCTTGTCCAGACCGCGATATTTCAGGCGATGTCAAGGCTTCGAGCTCAAGATTGGCGAACATCTCATTCTGCAAAACCATTTGTGAGAAAGCGGGATGTCCTCACTGCTATTGATATTCTTAGAATGAAGCACAATTCAAAAGACTTCTGGATCACAACTGCACGTCGATGTGGTGTCCTAGTTTACGAAGAGAACCGTCCCAAATTCAATTCTTCTCCTAGGCGGAAGAATCGGCGAAAATCGATGAACTACGATGCAGTCGAGGAGCTATTAGAAGAATCTTATGGTGGCAAGAGTCATTCTAAAAGGTCAGAATATGCGACTCCACAACCCCTTAACTCAACAATCGAATCCCAGCTCACTCAAACGAAAATTTATTATTCCCAATCTGAGCGAAGTTCCTCGGGACACGATTCATCTTCCGGAAGTGATTTTGACGGACTACCAATGCCTGCTCGGAGAAGAGAACGAAAAACTCGAAAGCTAGAGCACGTCGAAGATGAATACGCAGAAAAATTCGATCAAAAAACCAGCCGTCTGGAAGAAGAGACACTTTGGACTATGCTGGGACAAGAACTTCCTGCCCATGTGAAAGAAGAACATGAAGACCTACCAAATGTTCCTACTAAAAGAAAGGAATATGATGATCTTGTTGATTGGAGAGACTGGACGGATTACCAGGCAGAGTGGGAACGATACGGTGATATTGTTTCACGAGAAGAATTTCTCGCAAATCAGGGGGGAGTTTCTAAGAGTGGAGCCCCACACGAGAGCGGCATTTCGAACAACGAACAGATACTCGGGGACGCCGTGTCCGATGGTGAGGAGTCCAGCTCTTCGGGTATGAAGTATGAAGCTTTCGAGCAAGGTGATGATTCTTCTGAGATAGATCTGCCTCGCGTGCGGAAGACGGCTGTTCTGAGCGCTCAGAAAGATTCGGTTTCGCTCATTCAGCAGATCAGGACGAGGACCAGGACGGCGAAATAGCCTCGGATTTGGATAATCGCATGGCTGATGGATAAAAATGTCATATTCCAACATTCTTTACAATAAGATAAGAAGCAGAACCAGTTCAAACCACATCCATGCATTTCGGCCCTTTACGAGCTGTCATGGAGTAGTGTACAAACTTCTTCACTCCTCGACGCCCCCCAAGCTCCCTTAGCATAGCTTAGGTGAACAACACAAGAGCCAACAGTTTCAAGTCTCCCCAAGAACATGCTGCTTCTCATCGAGCGGCCTCTGCGTCAATTTGCGACCCTCAGCCCCCTTCTCATTCTCCCCCCCCTCAGGGGGCAACCCCAGCTCCTCCCTCGCCCTCCTGACTGCCTCCTTCAACGCCTTCCCGGCCATGACCTTAACATCCGGTTCAACACCAACGGCCTCCCAGTTTCGACCAGTGACCGGATTAATCGGATACGCACTCGGCACCAGCCCTAACCACCACTTGTCGATCTCACACGCCCGCGGCAAATTTGCCGCGCCAGCCGTTGTCTCACCCACTATCGTCGCGCGGCCCAGCGCCTGCAAGTCATATGGCAGCTCCTCGCCTCCAGATATCGTCGTATTGCTCACAAGCACGTACAGCGGCTTATGCAGCCCAAACCGCGTCTCCGGCGCCGGCGGCTGCGTCCAGTACTCCTCCGTCCGGTCATCGTGTGGACAATACATGTCGTTCAAATGCACCTTTTCGTCGCCGAACAAGAACCCAGATACCCACGACACAGTAGCTGGATGCCCGCCGCCGTTCTCGCGCAGGTCGAGTATGAGCGCTGCAGCATCAGCGACCTCAGCCATAATTTCGCTGATAGCGTCCTTTGCCTCTGGCAGATCGCTCGGCACGAAGCCGAGAATTGGGAGCACGGCAATCCCGCCATCCAGCCACTCAGCACGCCCGAACCCGAACCGCATGGCGCGCAACATCCCCAGGATCTTGTCTTTCGACGGCGGCGGGTCCCCGGGTTCTGGATGCCGGCCAAAGATGATTCCAAGATGCAAGTCATGGCTTACAGCGCGCATATCTTTTGTCAGAACCCGCGCGAAGTCCGGCGCGTAGGTAAAATTGTCGTACGCCCTTTCCTCTTGCTTCTGCCGCAACGCGGCAACCATGCGCGCCGCCAGCCCCGGCGAAATATACCACGTCTCCAGACACTGGCTCAAGTCCTCCAACACGGCCTCGCGCTTCTCGGCGCTCATGCGACGGGCTTCGCGCTCCTCCGGCGTCAGGAACTCATCCGGCGTGTCTGTAGGGTGGATCTCGAAGCTCTCCACTACATGCGGCGGCGTGGCAACGACGTGAATCTTCACGGAGGCGAACTGCGGGGAGTGCTGCTCCTGCAGCAGCACGGAGAGGGAGAGTTCATGCGACTCTTCGAGGCGCCGGAGCGCGAAGCCGCCTGTGCCGCGTGCGAGCAATAGTTCGCTCTCTGGCGTTGCGACGTCCGCGGAAGCGGTAGAGTAGGGGAAGGACGAATTGTGGTAGATGGCTAAGAGGGTGGCATTGCCACTATTGAATGCGGACAGCCATTGCGCGAATTGCGTGCCAGCGGGGGTGTGGGGGAGAGTAGGGGAGGTGGTGGTGAGACGGAGGAGGGAGAGGAAGGGGAGGCCGAATTTCATCTCGAAGAGAGCAAAGATTAAAAGTATAACGGAAACTACAAAAGCAAAAACGTGGATCGTTTAGCTATTTGAACTGAACGTTGGTGTCTTGGTTGTAAGACGTTGATGTTTAACATATATACGTGTTGTCTCATTACCTGTAGTGATTAGGCAGACATATTCCGCCCGAGGTTGGGAAGAAGTCCAATGCGGGGCAAGGCTGTAGTTTTCTACGGTTGGTGGAGGGAAAAGGCGGATAGGTGCCATCGTATAACCTCGTATACAACGTCATCGCCAGAACATGCAGTTAGAACGCGTTGACAAAAGCTGGAAGAAATAATGTAGTTGGACCAAATGTCCTCCATGCAGGTGTAGCGTACACTTGACGCAGTATCTCACTTATATCTTCGCAAAATGGCTTTAGTTTGGCAGAGCTTGAAGGATGCTTAGGCTGGGTTCTGTACGAGCTCTGGCGTCCCCTCCATGTGCGCGCGCAACACGCACAGCAATTTCGCTTCGTACGCACTAGAGAATTTCAAGTTTAACACTTGTAATTAAGCTAAAGACTTTGCCCTTCCTGCGGGTGCACAGCTCTTTTGGCAAGCGCACAGTATCTACGCTGGATAGCGCACTTTGACTAGTGATTACCGAAATTGCTGTATGTGTTGCGCGCGCACATAGGGGGGGACGCCGGAGCTCGTACAGACTGTAAAGCCCTAGAGCGCGGCAAAAATCCGCTATCATTGGCACATGGATAGCTACGACATTAAACGCCTGCAATGCCGTATTCTTATCTCTACGTATTAAGGCTTCGGCGCGAACACGAATGAAATATGGATTCAAATAAGCATCAAATATTTTTACTCTGCCTCACTGAACTTTGCTCGTGCAGCCCATCCGCCGTTTATACGTCCACGCGAGAAGCAATTCGTTTCAAAGAGGATCTCAAGCACTTCAAACCCAAATAGAATAAAAAAAGGCCTGCACTGCTCTTAAGTATCTTAAATTATTCAAGGAACATAGCTTAGACAATGAATATTCGAGTGGACACTTTACCAACGTACAGGATAGCATGCTTTAGGAATGAATTACCCTTATTATCTAGCACATGCGTGACCTTATCAAATTTACCTTCACTTGCTAGCTTGGTCTGCATATTGGTGAAGGAACTGACAGAAGTGAACGAAAGATTAGAACTCTTGGCTAAAGCTCTACCCAGGCCTTGCTTTCCTTGCCTCTTTCACACTCTCCCTTTCTACTACAACTTGCGGTGAAATAACCCTGCGGCCATCCGTGTCTTCCAGCAAACCCGCAGATGATAGGTCATTGCGATGTATGAAACAATCTTACTTCGAGGTTGTGATTGTGTTCACGAAGCTAATTGATAATAGATGAAGGAAAACACTACGAACCGAGTTGATGTAGAGGAACTTCGACGTTGGAAGAAAGCATCAAACCCACGCATGCAGGTAATTAACCCCAAACACAACAGCTTGGAGGATAGCTCATTCGCCTCTAGATATCAAAGCTACCAGAGGGAAAACTGAGGATCACTGCCAACAGACATGATCTAGAGCCAGTGATGTCAAAGGTTAGGTTAGGTTACAAAAATAAGGCCAAAACCAATCCAAAATACAATTTTGAGGCTCGAACCGGTT
>Ga0307515_10003035_pt1 | contig 35572 bp, 28 predicted proteins | sample 17_EM_MG_FD_194513 | JGI IMG/M metagenome (GOLD analysis project Ga0307515, IMG submission 194513) | Populus trichocarpa ectomycorrhiza microbial communities from riparian zone in the Pacific Northwest, United States - 17_EM | ecosystem: Host-associated > Plants > Roots > Unclassified | place... | reverse complement strand
CTCTTCCGATCTCGTGACCGTAAAACCAAGAAAAGAGAGTTCAGGGCTTTATGGATCCAGCGTATCAACGCGGGTGCCCGTCAGCACGGAATTTCTTACTCTCAATTAATAGGTAAATTAGCAGCAAAAGAAATCGGTTTAAACCGTAAAGTATTGGCTGATCTAGCGATGAATCATCCTGATGCTTTCAAAGCCGTTATTGATGCAGTAAAATAATAACATTCACCGGCCACTTTGCCTTTGAATTTAGAAGCCGCCTTGCATTTTGCAAGGCGGCTTTTTTAATACTTTTAAGAAAGCTGTCTAAAATTAAAAAAGCAGACCGTTATTGCGAGTATCTATCAGGTAAAACCTGAAAAAAATCGTTATGACGTGCAACCGATATAGTTAAACGAATGTTCTAAACTACCGTCATTGCGAGGTACGAAGCAATTCCGAACTATGTAAGACTTAGCATGTAGGGGATTGCATCGTACCTCGGAATGACGCATGGGTATTTGCTTCATAAGAAATATGAAAACATTCATAAATCAAATTTAAACAGCTTTTAAGATATGATAATAACTTCAGGCGTATCAAAAGATGCTTCGAATCCGTTATCAAGATCCATATACTGTTTAAAATTTTGTACGTCTTTATCAACCATTTTTTTAAATAACGGGTTTAACACTTGAGCTATACCTGCGCCTATACCGCCTGCGGGGGGCTGGTAACTGATCACAATATCAACTACAGTGCCGGTTCCGTCGATGGTGTCCTGGAAACGTACTTTGCCTGCATTATTAATGGCCGAATCGGGCAACGAGCTCCAGCCTATCATTTCGTTTGGTTCATCCTTTACAATTTCGGCATGCCAGCTTACGGTTGCCATATCAGCAGGTAATTTTAAAACCCAATAAGAATATTTGGAGTCAATCATTTCCACGCTTTCCAGGTGTTTCATAAACAGCGGCAGGTTATCCAGCTTGCGCCAAAAATTGTAAACCTTGTGCCTTGGCTGGTTTACGGTGAATGACGACCGGATATTAACGTTTATAGGGTTGGTAGAAAGTTTGCCGATGCGCTTATAAAGCTCACAATGCCCAGTAAGGCCGCGGTTTAACAGGTAACCACCCGCGCCAATTTTTAAAACACTTGAAAACGGGCTCGAGAAAATGTTTTTAAAGCCCGACCAGCCGAGTTTTACACCACCAATGATAGATGTATAACGTTCCGGCCAGTTCAGGTTTACCCTGTCATCGCCATAAAGTATGGGGAAATTATCTTTGTATTCAATTATGGTAGTTGCCATGTGCTTGTTTTAATGGTACTAAAACTAAACGCAGGATGGCGAGGTAAGTTTTGTTGAATCGAATTTTATTTAACACTAATTGCACTAATTGAGGCGAATTGCACGAATTAAGAAACGCAAATATTAACACTAATTGACACGGATAGTATCTAATTACAAAAACTAAGAAACACAAATTGACTTTTTAATTGGTGTAATTCGATACCATTCGTGGCAATTCGTGTTTGTTTTTTTTAAGCCTGCGCAATTCGTGTTGATAGATTACCTGCCCAAGGTTTTTCAGAAAGGGGAGGCATACAGTGGCGTACTCGTACTTGTTATCATTGTAAATACCATCTTCGTTTGACTGAACAACGGCTGTGAGTAAAAACTCCACCTTGTTTTTAAAATCAACTATATAAGCGTTGTCAATATTGTAGCCGTAGCTGTCGCCATATTTATTAAAAATTCTAATGTTTGCATCGGGCACCGCGGTACTATCGGCACCATAAAACAACAGTTTGCTCATAACAGGATAATTGTGTGGCCGGTTATAGGTGGGTTTAGTACTTTCTGTGGGGAACATGCTCATATACTTGTAGATAAGCCGGTAATCTGCCTGTGTTAAATTGAAGCGTTGCGCTACAGCGAAGGCTTCTGGGAAAAGCAACCGTTTTAAAACCATTTGCTGATCTGCAATAGTATAAACGTTTTTCTGGCTGAAATCGAAGGGCTGCATTACCAGCTTGTCGTTTTTATCCAGGTAGCCTTTTCCTTGCAGCATGTTATCCAGCTGCATGGGGTAATCGTTGCTATCAAACAAGGCTGGTTTTTGGTAAACCAGTTTATCGCCATTATAAAAATCAATGGGGTTAGTGTGTTTGGTGCCTTCGCCGGTATCGTTTATCGCCAGCCTGCCAATAATGCGGGTATTGTTAAGCCGGTATTTTTTTAATTTTTTGTTAATCTCTTCGCGTCCCACAAACTCGTACAAACGGTTATAAGCATCATTATCGCTTACCAGCAGTATCTTTTTTATATAGTTTTCTATTGATGGCAGGCCATCGGCCGACGATGTATCTGTTTTAACTTTAGTTTGCCCAGCGAAAGCGCTGTCGGTTATCATTGTCGCGCTTTTTGTAAGGCCCTTAATTTTAAGCTCGTTAATTTTTTCGAGCGCGAAAATACAGGTTGGCAGCTTTACCGTACTTGCCGGATAAAAATATCGCTTTGGATTAAGCCGGTAACTGTATGATTTAAAATGTGGTATATTGTGTTTGTCCCGGTTGATTTGCGTATACAGGATCTGTACTTCGTTATGCGTTGGATGATTGAGGATACCTTGAAACAACTCCGGGCGAGATTGCAGCAGATTTTTGAGGAAGACGGTATCGGGTTGTTGGGCTAATGTTTTTGAACCGGTTACAATCATTATTAACAGGATGCAATATTGTTTCATTATGATAAATATACACTATGTAAATAAGTTTACGGGTATAATAACACAAATGGCCCCGTAGGAGCCATTTGTGTTAAAAAACAGTTAATGCGCCGGCTTAGTGGCGGTGCCCGTTATTAAACGAATTATACCTTTTTTGGAGGCAAATCAAAAGCGATTGCATCATGCTCAAAATGACCTTTGTGCGAGCCATCGCAAAATGGTTTGTTAGCCGATAAGCCACAGCGGCAGATAGAAACTATTGTTCTGCCCTGTAAGCCGTAGTTGTTGCCTTGCATATCCACTATTTCAAAATCGCCATCGATTTTTACAGATCCGTTGTTATTGATAGTAAGTTTAGTTGTTGCCATAAGTTAAATTTTGGCGCAAAGTTAACCAATGCCATGGCCTTTAAAGGGGCTATTTGCTATTTAGAAGGGTTCCGGATTGAAGGGTAGAGCCAAGAGAAAAGAATCAAGAGTTAAGATGGGAGTGTCTGCTGCCAAAATCACAAATGACAAAATGATGATGCGCAATATCCACGCTACAGAAACAGATGTTTTAGCTTTGTTATATGCGATAAAGGCTTTCGGCCTTTTGCTTTAAAACTTTCTGCTTAAAATTACACTATGGAATACAGACAATTAGGAGCATCAGGATTGAGGGTTCCCGTATTAAGTTTCGGAACAGCCACATTTGGCGGTGGTAACGAATTTTTTAAAGCCTGGGGCAATACCCAGGTTGACGAAGCCAAAGAACTGATTAACTTATGCCTTGATGCGGGTGTGAACTTTTTTGATACCGCGAATATATACTCAAGCGGAATGTCTGAAGAAATATTAGGAAAGGCATTGGAAGGCCTGCGTAACCAAGTGCTCATCAGCACAAAGGCTACGCTCCCCATGGGCGATGGTGCAAATGATTATGGTTCATCGCGCCTGCATTTAATAAAACAGGCAGAGGATAGCCTTAAGCGCTTACAAACCGACCATATAGATATTTACCATATGCATAGTTTTGATGCCACAACCCCGGTTGAAGAAACCCTGCGCGCACTTGATGACCTGGTAACCAGCGGCAAGGTGCGTTATATTGCCTGTTCGAACTTTTCGGGCTGGCATTTAATGAAATCGCTGTCGGTATCTGAACGTTATGGCTGGAGCAGGTACATTGCCAACCAGGCTTATTATTCGCTGTTAGACCGTGAATTTGAATGGGAGCTGATGCCTTTAGCTATCGATCAAAATGTGAGTACCATAGTTTGGAGTCCGTTGGCATCGGGCAAAGTGAGCGGTAAATTCAGGAGGGGACAGCCCATACCGGCAGATTCAAGAACGGTACAAGGCGGCGCTCATGGCCCGGCAACCAACTTCGATCACCTTTACAACATTGTTGATGTTTTGGATGAAGTGGCCGAAGAAACAGGTAAATCTGTAGCACAGGTTTCCATTAACTGGTTATTGCAAAGGCCAACCGTTGCCAATATCATTATAGGTGCACGCAACCAGGAACAGCTAAAGCAGAACCTGGGTGCCGTTGGCTGGAATTTGACTACCGACCAGGTGAAAAAACTGGATGCAGCAAGTGATTTAGCGCCAATATATCCCTATTGGCACCAACGCCAAAATCCCAAACTCATACCTCCGCCAATACAATACTAATGTCATTATCTATTTAAACATCTGTAGCGACAGGCTTAAAACCCATCGCTTAGCTGTTTAACTTACCGGTTTAATTACGTAAAATTACGTGGGTAAACTGCTCAAATACCGTGTTTATACTAATCTGATAACAACAGGGGATGTCTATTTTTACAAAGTAGACAGTTAATAGTTAATAATTTAATGCTCCTAAACATTATCCTTTAAAAACAAGCCAGTTTTCTGCCGGCTTGTTTTTTTGTTTCCAGGCAAGCAAATTGAGATAACAACGGGTTGAGGTAACAGTTAAATTACAATGGTATTCAAAAAAAACGGCCTGTTTTCTTCGATGCTTTACAAAACTTAGCTAATTTGCCTGCCTGCCCTAAAGGGCAATACTTATAAACCAATTTACCTTTTACCTATGCTTAACCGAAGACAGTTCATTCAGAATACGTCAGTTGCCGGGACAAGTTTTTTACTTGCGCCCCAACTTTCAAAGGCAGCTGGTTTTTTCAAAGGTTCGCCCAACGAAAAAGTAGTTTTAGGCGCTATGGGCACCAATAGCCGCGGCCTGTACCTGGCGCAGAGCTATGCTAAAATTCCTAATATAGAGATAGGGTACATCTGCGATGTGGACTCCAAAGTAGTAGACAGAACCATTGAAGAGATTTATAAAATAACGGGCAAACGGCCAAAAGGAATTACCGATATCCGCAAAATGCTGGAAATAAAGGATATTGATGCCGTTGTTGTTGCCCCGCCCGATCATTGGCACGCCCCGGCAACCATAATGGCTTGCCAGGCCGGCAAACATGTTTATGTAGAAAAGCCCTGCAGCCATAACCCACACGAAGGCGAAATGGCTGTTGAGGCTGCAAAAAAATACAATCGCCTGGTGCAAATGGGTAGTCAACGGCGCTCATTCTCCAATGTGCAGGCCATGGTGAAGGAATTGCATGACGGCGTTATTGGGCGTACCTATTATGCCAAAGGCTGGTACACCAACCACAGGCTAAGCATTGGTCATGGCAAGCAAGTGCCCGTACCCGCGAATTTAAACTACGACCTGTGGCAGGGCCCGGCCCCGCGTAAACCCTACCAGGATAACTTGATTCACTATAACTGGCACTGGTTTTGGAACTGGGGAACCGGCGAGGCGCTGAACAACGGCACCCACGAACTGGATGTAATCCGCTGGGGTTTGGGTGTGGATTATCCTAACAAAGTAGTATCCACCGGCGGCCGCTTCCATTTTAACGACGACTGGCAAACGCCCGATACCCAAAATATCCTGTATAATTTTCCCAACAATACTGCTGCCGAATGGGAAAGCCGCAGCAGCAACGGTTTTAATATTGAGCAGTTAAGCCGCGGGGTGGTATTTTATGGCGATAAAGGCACCCTGTTTTACGGCAGCGGCAACGGTTACCAGGTTTACGATGGCGATAACAAGCTGGTGAAGGAAGTTAAAGACGATACCAAAGTTGATGGCACCAACAAAGTAAGCCCCACAGAGGCGCTTGATGGTTTTCACCTGAAGAATTTTATCGATGGCGTTAGGGGAGTAGCGCCGCTGAACTGCCCCATTGAAATTGGTTTTAAATCAACCCTGCTGCCGCAATTGGGTAATATATCATACCGGGTTGACCGCGTGCTGCACATTAACCCAACCAACGGCCATATCCTGAATGACCCCGAAGCCCAAAAACTTTGGAGCCGGGAATATGAAAAAGGCTGGGAGGTGAAGGTGTAAACGCCATTATTGCCTCATTCCTCACCAGTATGTCATTGCGAGGAACGAAGCAATCCCGTAGAAATGCATCTCCGCCAAGTAAGCGAAGAGGTTGCCGCGCTACGCTCGCAATGACATAGTTTAATAATTTGAATAACAATACCATACCATGAAAAAATACATCTATCCTTTAGCTCTTTTACTTGCAACAGCCTCATTAACCCAGGCGCAAACAAAAATATTTGACGGCAAAACGCTCAAAGGCTGGAAACGCCTTGCCGGTACCGCCGATTACAAGGTAGAAGACGGGGCCATTGTGGGCACCACTGTTTTAAACTCTGGCAACACCTTTTTGGTTACCGAAAAAGAATACGGCGATTTTATTTTAGAGCTGGATGCCAAAATAGAAAGCAAACTGAGCAATTCAGGCGTGCAAACACGCAGCCATTATAACCCGGCCGGTCATGATGGTAAGGGCTTGGTGTATGGCCGCCAGTTTGAAATAGATCCATCTGACCGTAAATGGACAGGCGGTATTTATGACGAAGGCCGTCGCGATTGGCTATACCCGTTGGATTTGAATGCCGCCGCCAAAGATGCCTTTAAAGTAGGTGGGTACAACCACATCCGCATTGAGTGTATTGGTAACGAAATGAAAACCTGGGTAAACGGAATCCCAACCGCCGATGTGGTGGATACCATCGACACTAAGGGATTCATTGCCTTACAGGTTCACGCGGTGAGCGACGAAAAACAAGCCGGTAAAAAAGTATATTTCAAAAACTTTAACCTGCAAACTACCAATCTAAAATCAAAACCATTTCCTAAAAATGTGTATGTGCTAAACCTGCAACCCAATAGCATCACCTCTGCCGAAAAAGCCGCCGGTTGGAAACTGTTATATGACGGCAAAACCAGTGCCGGCTGGCGTGGTGCAACCCTAAAAACTTTCCCGAACCACGGCTGGGAAGTTGCCAATGGTACCATGCATGTACTGCCATCTGCCGGTAAAGAAGAATCGGGCGGTGGCGATGTGGTTACTGATGATAATTACAGCGCCTTTGACATTTCATTTGAGTTTAAGTTGACTCCGGGAGCCAACAGCGGTGTTAAATACTTTGTTACCTTGAGTGAAGTTACCACAGGCTCGGCCATAGGCCTGGAATACCAGGTGTTAGATGATAAACTGCACCCCGATGCCAAACTTGGCCGTGATGGCGACAGAACGCTGGCTTCATTGTACGACCTGATCAAAGCCAACAAACAGGAACGCTTTGTACATCCCATTGGCGCCTGGAACATTGGCAGGGTAGTGGTTTATCCCAACAACCATGTAGAACATTATCTTAATGGTGTAAAAGTACTGGAATACGAACGCGGCTCAAAGGCATTTAAAGACCTGGTTGCCATCAGCAAATACACCATCTGGAAAAACTTTGGCGAAGCCCCTCAAGGGCATTTGTTATTGCAGGATCACGGTAACGAGGTGTTTTTTAGAAGTATAAAGGTGAAGCCCCTCTAAATCTCCCCTAAAGGGGAGACTTCAAAAAGGAAGCATCGAATAAAAGTTCTCTTAAAAGTCTCCCCCTTCAGGGGGAGATTATTAGCATATGATTTGATTTTTGAAGGAACTAATGAGGGCTTCGCCGTTTAGAGGGGGCTTACAACGAATTCCTCAACGTTACATTAAAAGGAACCGCGAAATGTTCATGGCAATTGCTCAACGCAAACTCTGCTGTTTTGCTGCCCATGAGTTTAAAATCGGTTGATATGGTGGTGATACCATCCAAAATAATCTCCTTAAGAGCGGTCTCGTTGTAAGATATAACGCCCACATCCTTAGCTACTTTCAGGTCGGATGCGATAATCTTCTTAATCAATTCCACCAGGTCATCTTCGGTTAGGCTGATGTATACTGTATCTTTCTGGATGGTTTCTATTGCCGACGACTCAACTACTTCGTAATCAAACGCGTATTGCCTGCAAAAGTTCAGGAAACCTTTCAGTATCTCTTTAGAATGGTAGGTTTTCCCTGGAAAAATCAGTTTAATGTTATGATACTTGGTTAATTTGTGTGTAAGGCTTTTAAGTGCTTCATAAACATCCGACGCAAAATTTTCATAAATGGCGGCAAACTTGCCGTTTATAGCCGGTACCAGGTTATCTAACAAGATCAGTTTATCCTTGGGGATCGTGTTGATGATCTCGTGAGCCTTGGTCTCATTATCTAAAAAATGGGGGATAATAATGTATTTGGCGTAGTCGCTGTTAAAGCTTTCGGCCATGATCTTTTTAAAAAAGTAAAAGTCGTTATTGTAAATGTAAAAATCGATGGTGGCCAATTCGCCGATAGTGTCTACAAAGGCATCGTAAATCAACTTTTTATGGGCGCTTAACTTGTTGAACAGCAGGAAGATCTTCAATGGTTTCTGAAAATCGGTGTTCGATATAAAAAAACCTTTACCCGGAACTGAACTTACTATCCCTTTGTCTTTCAGTTCTTTATAAACTCTTTCTATGGTATTGCGTGAGGTATCTAAAGCAAAACTTAAATCATTGATAGATGGCAGCATATCATCTTTAACGATATCACCACTTTCGATAGCCCTGATAATGGCGTTTGAAAGCTGCAGGTATTTGGGAGTGATGGAATACTCGTCGATAGATAATATTTTAAGATAGTTCTTCACGCTTTACAATTGGGTTACACAAATGTAATATTACAGGGTTGTATTTTTTGTTTAAAAAGATAGTAGGGGATGGTGGAATGTTTCTGAACCGGAATTTGTCGAATTGAAGAATTGACAGAATTAAAAAAGCAAATTCGATAAATTCAAAAAAATCGACAAATTCCGGTTCAGAAACTACCTCTCCTTCCGCTGAAAGCTATAATACAAATACCCCAACGCAGGCAATATAAACATACTGCCAACCAATAAACCAATCCCCAAATCATCTATGGTATTTACGGTTGCGTGGTCTGTCAGCAATGACATCGAACTACCCCCTTTAAATATTACAAACCTTGGGAAACGGGTTGATCCTACCGATATCAGGATCATACTTACCTCGAAAGCGGCTAATAGCCTGATCCATTGCCTGTTCTTTTGTTCGGAGATAATAAACCAAAGCAGTACGAGTGATAAAGTGGCAGCTATTACGGCAACCAAACTAATAACATTACCGAAGATCCATTTGGATAAGCCGACATGCTCAATTTCGGAAGCGATGAAAACCAGCCCGCCGCAGATAACGGCTACTACGTTAAATATTTTTGCCTTTTTGATGTAGCGTTTAATATCATCAATACTGTCCGTTTCTCCCACAATATAAATGGCTGCCAGGAAACCGCAAAGCGCCACAGTAAACAGACCTACAGCCATCGAGAACCAGTTAAACCAGCTGAAAATATAGGCATGAACAAAATCTTTAGCTGCCGGATCAATCTGACCGGATAATGCGCTGCCCGCTATAATACCCAGGAACATTGGCGTAACAAAACTTGAGTAGATAAACAGGTGGTTATAAAGGTTTTGTGTTCGCTCGCCTTTAATAGCATCGTAGTTGCGGAAGGTAAAAGCAGTACCACGCGCAATGATACCTAATAATAAAATAAGAAGCGGGATATGCAGGTAAGTACACATTTCGCTGTAAATATCCGGGAAGCCTACAAATAATATTACCACGGTAATGATGAGCCACATGTGGTTAGCTTCCCAGATGGGGCCAATGGCCTGGTACATGGTTTTGCGGGTGCGGTGCTTATTATCATCGGATGTAAAAAGCTCGATGATGCCGGCGCCAAAATCGGCCCCGCCCAATAAAAAGTATAGGGTAATGGACGCAAATAAAAATAATATAACGATGTATAACATAATATCAGCAAGTTATTTGTCGTACAATTTGGGCACCATCTCAATTTGTCTTTTCAGCAGGAAAATAACAAATACGCTCAGGGTGAAGTAAATAAATGTAAACAGGTAAAAAGTATACTGGATGCCCGGCATCTTGGTAACCGCCTCGCTGGTACGCATCACACCCTGGATAATCCACGGCTGGCGGCCAACTTCGGTTACTGTCCAACCGGCCTCTAAGGCTATAAAACCCGTTGGCGTGGCAATAATAAACAGTTTTAAAAACCACGGTTTGTTTAACCATTCTTTCTTCTTCCACAGCGCTATAAAGTATAGGATGCCGATAAACATCATCAAAGTACCAATACCCACCATCACCTGGAAGGCGTAGTGTGTAATGGCAACAGGCGGCTGATCTTTAGCCGGAATTTTATCCAGGCCGTTTACAACTGTTTTAAAATCATCATGAACCAAAAAACTCAGCAGGCCGGGTATTTCCAGGCCGTAATTAACTTTTTTAGCAGCCGTATCCGGGATACCGCCAATCACCAGTGGCGCATATTCCTGAGTATGGAAATAAGCTTCCATTGCGGCCAGTTTAGCAGGCTGCCGTTTAGCTGCTCCTTTGGCAGATATATCGCCGCTTAGGGGCTGTAAAATGGCTGCAGCCGCACCAAATACGATGGCTATTTTAAATGATTTGGTATGAAAAGTTACATTCTGTTTCCGGTAGATCATCAGCGCGTGAATGCCCGCCACGGCGAAACCCGTTGCCGAAAATGCCGCTATCGTCATATGTAATGCTTCAGAAAACCAGGCTTCGTTAAACATGGCTTTTAACGGATCTATATTGAGGTATTTTCCGTTTACATAATCAAAACCCGATGGGCTGTTCATCCAGGAGTTGGCCGCCACTACCAATATGCCCGATGCTATCCCGCTTACACCTACCACAATACCCGTAACCCAATGAAACCAGGTGTTCAATTTGTTCCACCCGTACAGGAAAAATCCCAGGGCTATCGCTTCAATAAAAAAGGCCGTACCTTCCAAAGAAAATGGCATCCCGAAAATAGGCCCGGCGTGTTTCATAAAACCCGGCCAAAGCAGCCCTAACTCAAACGAAAGCATGGTGCCGGATACGGCCCCGGTTGCAAAAAATATAGCAACGCCTTTACTCCAGGCAATGGTAACGTTTTTGTAAACCGGATCTTTGGTTTTTATCCATTTATAATGCGATATGGCCATAAAAACAGGCATAACCATACCGATGCAAGAGTAGATGATGTGAAACCCTAAGGATAAGGCCATTTGCGACCTTGCTGCTATAAAGTCATCCATAGTTGTGATATAAATTATGGTTGAAAGTTAAAAGCTATATCGCACAAATGTAACAGAAATGTTAATTGATATTGAATATGAATTATAGGTATTTTAAGGTGGAGTATTGTATTTGTGGGTGAGATTTTGTAAAAAAATCTGTAAATGGTAGCTTTCAAAATATTTTAAAGAGGACAGCACAGGACAGTTTTGGAAATTATTAATGATAGTTTAGATTACCCAAATCTGGCAGGCATTTAAATGGATGCTGCCACCCCTTTATAACCTATAAGCAAAAACAAAATGAATCGCCCCAAAAATATATTATTCACGCCGTTGTTGGCTGTTTTGTTGACGATGGTAAGTTTTTTTTCATCAACGGCCCAGGTAGCGCCCATTTTGCCGCCGGCGCAGCAGCTTAACCGCAGTTTTGGCCAGTATGATAAGGCAGCCTTTATGTCGCCGCCAAAAGTTTACTATCCCGAAACCTGGTTCCATTTAATAGGGGGCAATGTTTCAAAAAAAGGCATCACCGCCGATCTGGAAGCCATTGCAAGGTCGGGAATTTCGGGCATCCAGCTTTTTCACGGGCAGTTCGGCGGGCCATGGCCGGGTGTTAGTCCGCAAATAGCATGTTTGAGCCCGTTATGGGAGGATGCTATACGCCATACCGCACAGGAATGCCGCCGACTGGGTTTGCGCTTTACCATGCAAAATTGCCCCGGATGGGCAATGGCTGGCGGGCCATGGATAACGCCGGCCAACGCTATGCGACATTTAGCCTGGAGTAGAATCGATTTAGCAGGAGGGAAGGGAGTAATAAACATACACCTTGACCAGCCGCAGCCCAGCAGCGAACCCTGGCGCGATTACAGGGATATCACCGTACTGGCATTTCCAACTCCATTAGATGATACCGGAAAACCACTTGTAGCACAAACTGTTAAGGGCAGCAGTAATATTTCATGGGAGGGTTGTTTCCTGAAACAAGCAAAAGAAGCTGTGCGCCTTAAACCGGCAGCCGCAGGCGAACCGTATTGGGCTGAAGTGACCTTTGCCGATACCGTGACCATCCGGACTATCGAATTTCCGAGTGTTAACAGCATGGGGCATGCCTGGAATTATGAGCCCGGCGTAAAAATAAAGGCGCAGGCTATCATGGCCAACGGCAAAGTAATAGATATTTTAAATACCAATATCCCCGAAGGGAACTGGCAGGATACGCAGCCGCTCTCTTTTGCCTGCACGGAAGTTAAAGGTGCTAAAACGATAAAGCTCTACATCGAAAACAAACACGATATGGCCCTCGGCTTCATCCGTTTCTTTTCGGCTGCCCGCAAAAATAGCTGGGAGTCAGAAGCCGGGTGGACCTTGCGCAGCATTGACCGCAGCGGCAAAAAGTACGGGCAATCGCCTAAAAGCTATATCGATCCGGCCCAGATTCGCGATATCACCAACATGATGGATGCGCAAGGCAATTTAAAATGGGCTGCCCCACGCGGTAAATGGACTGTTTTACGCATAGGCCATGTAAACAGCGGCAAGCAAAATGGCCCCGCCCCGGCAGAAGGTACCGGCTGGGAGAGTAATAAACTTTCAGAGGCCGGTGCCAACGCACACTTTGCCGGTTATATCGGCAGGCTATCCGGAGCAAATGGTGTGCTGGGCGATGGCCTGTTAAAAGGCATGCTGATGGACAGCTGGGAGTGCGAAACCCAAACCTGGACACAAAATATGGAACAGGAGTTTAACCGTGTGGAGGCCTACCCGCTGCGCAAATGGATCCCTGCTTTGTTTGGCTACGTGCTGAAAGACCAGGAAGCCACATTTAAATTCCTGCGCGATTGGCGTTCGACCTTGAACGACTTGTATACCAATAAGTTTTATGGACGCATGGCGCAGCTGGCCAAACAAAACAACCTGGCTGTATCGTACGAAACTGCTGCCGGGGATGTTTTTCCGGCTGATATTTTAGAATATTACAAGTTTGCCGATGTACCCATGTGCGAATTCTGGCAGCCTTTTACCAATGGCTACGTAGGCTCTTTTAATTTTAAACCCATTAAACCGGCGGCCTCTGCTGCCCATATTTACGGCAAACCCCGGCTGGGTGCCGAAGCATTTACCTCCTTCGCGCTAACCTGGGACGAGCACTGGCAGGATTTAAAGGAAGTGGCCAACGTGAACATTGTTGAAGGCGTAACGCACCTGGTATACCATACCTACACACATAATCCCAAAGCCGATTCGCTGAAGCCCGGTACCTCATTTGGGTCGGGCATAGGTACCCCGTTCCTGAGGCAGCAAACCTGGTGGAACGATATGCCACAGTTGAACGGATATTTTGCGCGTATTAGTTATTTACAGGAGCGCGGCAGGCCGGTATCGGATGTGCTTTGGTATCTGGGCGACGAGATAGATCATAAACCCGATCAAAACGCGCCCTTTCCCGAGGGTTTTAAATATGATTATTGTAACCCCGATGTTTTGCTGAACAGGCTTACTGTGGCAAACGGCATGCTGGTAACGCCCGAAGGGATAAGCTACAGGGTGTTATGGTTGCCATCAACCATCCATATGCTGCCACAAACATTAGAAAAACTGGAGGCATTGATCCGTGCCGGGGCAACAATTATTGGCGATGCCCCACAATACCTGGCAACACTAAGCGGCGGCCAAAAATCGCAAGTCCGTTTTAATACAGCCGTGACAAACATTTGGGGCAACGGGCGAACAACAGGCATACGCAAGCTTGGTAAAGGTACTTTAATATCAGGAACTTCGCTGGCCGATGCCTTACAGCAAATGCAATTAACGCCGGATGTTACCGGCGGGGAAGCCATCTGGACACACCACAAGACAGAAGGTGCCGACTGGTATTTCATATGCGCGCCAAAAGGAAAAGCATTTAAGGGCACGCTTGATTTCCGCAATACAGGGGCTGTCGAAATGTGGGATCCCCTTAACGGCACAACCAGGGCCGTAGCTGCCGAACAAAAACAAGGCCGTACATCTATAACTTTTGATTTGCCGCAGGCGGGCTCATGTTTTGTAGTTTTTAATCATACCCAGCAACAAAACGGCGCAAATAAACCCATCCAATCAAAAGTAATTGCCACCACCAGCCTCACTGCTCCATGGGAACTATCTTTCCCGGAAGGTTGGGGCGAGCCGCAATCAACCTGGATCAATGAATTAAAAGCCTGGAAAGATCTGGACCTATCGCCCGAGGCAAAAGCATTTTCGGGTACTGCCGCGTATACCACCACGTTTACCATTGATAAAATTGAACCCGGTGCGCATTTTTTGGTTAACCTCGGCTCGGTAAATATGATTGCCAAAATTACCCTGAACGGGAAGTTTATCGGTACTGTATGGTGCAACCCTTACCAGATGGATTTAACCAATGCTATTGTTACCGGTAAAAACACGCTTAAAGTGGAAGTAACCAGCACGTGGTTCAACAGGTTGGCCTATGATGCTGGGTTACCGGAAGATAAAAGGAAAACCTGGACGATAAGCGGGCCGGAGAAAGGTTCGCCGTTGAGGGAAAGTGGGTTGATTGGCCCGGTGACGTTGGTGGTGGAGAAGGGGTTGTAGATTCGACAATGTTTAGAATATCAATTAAAGATAGTCCACTCAGCCAATAGCAAATGATACCGAAGTATTATTGTTATACATAAGATTAACTAAAAGAAATCTTTGACGAATAACTGGCGTTTACCGATGCAGATCGAAAGAGTGCTCGATGAGAGTGAAAGTTAACGGTTAGCCACTGCATTTTCGATGTCTTCCATTATAAATATCCATTCTTTGTTTTTGAGGCAGATGGGGTTCGGCTCCTCATTGGCATCGTCGAATGATACCAAATTCTTAATAATGGTATCTCTGTTGTGTGTCCATTGAAAACGCTCGTTATGCAATAGGATCATGTTATTAATGGTGTATTTGGTAAGTAATTCGTGTAAGTCCCAAAAGTCTTTTTTACGGCCTCCGCGTAGCACCACGTCGATTTTCATGGCCAGTATTTCTTCTACAGAGGCAATTCTGACACCATCCTCTAAAATAAACGGCTGGAAAAAAGGATCCATCGAATAGTAGATATCGAGTTTTACGGCATTTTCTGCATTTGTACCGATTCTGTAAGATTTTCCCATTCCAGGGTTGCCTCCAAAATCGCCAATTATAAAAGGAAACTTTTGTGCAAGCATCGATTCAATACGGGTAAAATCAACAGTTCCATAAGGTTTGTCTGTAAAAAGGTCTATATCCACAGATATCCGGTGGCCGAGATGAAGACTTAGCGCGGTTCCTCCTACTAAGCGGAAGTCTATTAATTCCGGTGCTTCCATCAAAGTAAGAAGGCTATCTCTCAATTGATCATCAACTGTATTCCAATACATTAGCGAGTGTTTAAATGCGGCATAACAGGACTATTTTTACCGGAGATGCTGGTTCTCCCTGTGATCTCCTTTATTTTGGTTGCTCCGTAGAAGCGCATCACCTCCTGTTTTTGTTCGTGGGTGCCGCGTTCAAAAACACGCTGAATTACATACCTGGCATGTTTTTCCCAATCGATCTTAACCAGATCGGTATCCCAGAAAAGCGACTTATGAATGATTGAAAAATCAGGATGTTGCTTGTTTTGACCTTCCTTTTGTTTTTTAATCTCGTAAAAAACCTGCAACATCATCATCGATCCTTCTTCCAGTCCCAGCGCATTTTCAATTTTCAACGCCAGTGGGGTGTTCAGGTTTCGTATCCCTTTCGTGATCGCGTTGAGGGTTTGCGGATGTTCGGGAAGTAAGAGCGCAAAGGCGCGTTTGCTGAGTTTTCTTTTTTTTAACTCACGCTCCAATACCAGGCCGGGATGAATGCCCTTGTATTTGTCAAATTCCTTTGTCATGATCAAATGTAAGCAAAATTGCTTACATTGACAAGAGTAAAGCATGGCGGCTTAGGCTGATCATTCTAAAAGATGATAATGCTTTTCCCTTCTCTCTCTTAGTCGAATAAAAAAGGTTACTCATCACATTAATGATATTATACAGTAATTCTCATATCAAATCGTTTATCATCATATTTAGTATGTTCGCGCTGCAAAGATTATAACATTGAAAATTGTAATGGAGCATTAAGAAATAAGTTTGAACACCTTATCGAATTGAATGCGGATTTATATGTAATTCAAGAATGCGAAAATCCAAAAGATATTCAACATGAAAAGTTTTCTGATTGGTCTAAAAATTCCTTGTGGATTGGTGACAGTAAGCACAAAGGGTTAGGAATTTTTGCAGCCGATAATGTCAAGCTAACCCCGCTTGATTGGACTGCTACCTTTAAGGATCACACCGTTAAGTATTTTTTACCCTGTTTGGTAAACGACGACTTTCAACTATTAGCTGTTTGGTCGCATCAAAATAATTCTCCGAATTTTGGATATATAGGGCAGTTTTGGAAGTGCCTACAAGTAAATAAGCACAATTTTAAAAAGATTATTATTGCCGGTGATTTCAATAGTAATACCTTTGGGATGAATGGGATAGATGGTGGAACCACTCCAATGTAATAGAAGAGTTGGAACAAACAGGTATTAAAAGTCTATATCATCTTTCAAAAAATGAAGAGCAGGGTAATGAAACCAGGGAAATCGCTTTTAACTTTTTGAAATAGGAAAAAAGGTGTATATTTAGGATATAAGTGATTCAGGTCAAAAAAATGGCCTTTTCAAATCCCGAATATCGAGCCCACCAAGTTTTTTGTCCTTATTTTTCCAGCATGAAAGACCCGCGCAGAACGAACAAAGGGCATCATCTTTACCCGTTGGAAGAAATCCTGTTTTTATGTATATCAGCCGTAATCAGCGGCATGGATGACTGGACCTCGATCAATATGTTTGGTCATTTAAAACTGCCCTGGCTCCGGCAATATTTGCCTTACAAACATGGAATACCATCACACGATGTACTGGGGAAAGTTTTTGCAGTACTCGATCCGGTACAGTTCAGTGCATGTTTTAGGGACTGGGTGAATTCAATGGCAGAATTCACAGGTGGCGAAGTCGTTGCCATAGATGGAAAGACGATCTGTGGGTCTGACGATAAAACCATGGGCAAATCCGCACTGCATGTGGTGTCTGCCTATGCATCTGGGAACCGGTTATACCTTGGGCAAGAGGCCGTTGCCGAAAAAAGCAACGAGATTACAGCAATCCCCGCTTTGCTCAAGTTACTTACTGTTAAAGATTGCATTATCACGATCGATGCCATGGGTTGCCAGAAAGCTATTGCCCGGACTATTATTGAAAAAGAAGCCAACTATATACTGATGGTCAAAGACAATCAGCAGGAGCTGAAAGAACAGGTAGAGAAAGTATTTACCATGAACCCTAAAACAGAAGCGGATATCACTATTGATGCCGGACATGGGAGAATAGAACAACGTACGTGCCAGACTATAGATAACCTTACTTTTTTAGACGACAAAGAAGACTGGCCGGGCCTGAAAAGTATCGCAAAGGTCATCTCGGAACGGACGGACAAACGCAGCGGAAAGACATCCAGGGAAACGAGATATTATATATCTTCTCTTTCGGCTAAGCCAAAAGTAATCGGGCAGGCCATCAGGAGCCATTGGGCTATCGAAAACAACCTTCACTGGACGCTTGATATGGTTTTCAAAGAGGACAATTCGCTCAAAAAGAAAGGGAACTCGGCTTTGAATTACAATATCATTGCAAAAATGGCCTTAAATATCATCGAACGGGAAACTGAATCTAAAAGCAGTAAACCACAAAAAAGAAAACGGGCAGCCTTGGACGATGAGTTTAGAAGCAAGTTACTCGCAGGTTAAAAAAGTTAAAAGCGATTTCCCTGGTAATGAAACCACACCAACTTACTTTATGCATAGAAAAATGCATAAACCATATCACATAGATTATATTTTCGGAAGCCAAGAGTTTTCGAATTCCCCAGTAAATATTAAAGTTCTTGAAGTTGAAATGTGGTTAAAGATAAGTGATCACATTCCGATGATTTACGAAATATAAGTATCCCAATATGTAAAGCATATAACCTCTTTATTAAAACCAGCTTTTAAGTTCACCCGTCATTTTATCCTGTTCAGGTAGTATCACTTTACCGCATATCAAATCATCAACTCCTGCGGCAATACTGGTAGCTACAGTTTCGTGTCTTATAAAACTGATAATCCAATTGGCACCGCATAACCACAAAAACGCGGCAATGCCTACCCACCAGGGACCGCCACTTACCAACGAAAAAAGGCCCATAATAGTTGAGGCTATGGTTGTGAAAACAAAAAGCTCACTCATATTGATCTTATAATTCAACCACCATGTATCATCTTTATAAATTAAATTAAAAACACCGTCGTCAACACTTCCGAATAAAGATCCTCTCCTGGCAGATGTCGAACCTTTATAGGTTACATGTATATCATGTGCAATAATGTTGTTGGCTTTATCCTCCAATATACTGTTCATTATATATTGCAGCACCTGTTGTTGGTTATCGGGTGTTATTGTTGCTTTTAATCGCCTGTTATAGCTTACGCTGAATGGGAAAATCATATCTAATGATCTGTTAAATAAAGATAACAGGATAATTTGACACTAAATAATCAAAAACCTGGGGCAAGCATTACAATTTGATCATTGACACTTTCATCTGGTTTGATGAAGAAATAAATTTACTTTTTTACCCCTTCCCATTCCTCGCCGTCGATCCCCTAATAATCAATTCAGGTTTTATGCTGATGATTTTTGGTTTGGATGTGGTATCGGTATTGCCTTTTTCCTGGAAGTACAGGTTGGCAACCGTATTGCCCATATAAATACTAAACTGATCTATCGTGGTTATGGATGGGCTGGTAATTTCCGAGAATCCTTCGTTGGCGTAGCCGCAAACGCCTAAAGCTGATGGCACTTTAATTTTCATCGCGTTAGCAACCTCCAAAACACCCAGGGCCGAGAAATCGGAGGTAGAGGCAAATATGGCATCGGGAGGCTGGGGGAGGCTGAGCAGTTTGCGGGTACCCTCGGCACCCAACTCTTTTGTCCAGGCGTTTTCAACTATCAGTTCGTGAATCACATCAATATTGTAGGCTTTTAATGCCCGCAGGTAGCCGGTTTTACGCTGTTTAAAAATGCTGAGGTTTTGAGGGCCTTCCAGCAGGGCTATGCGTTTGTAGCCGCTTTCTATCAGGTGCGATACGGCTTCGTATGATGCCTGTTCGTTATCGTTTATAACTTTAAGGGTTTCTAATTCTTCGGCCACACGGTCAAACTGGATGAGCTGGATGCCATGGTCAATCACGTTTTGCAGGTGCTGGTAGTCGCTGCCATCGGCCGAAACCGATATTACAATACAATCCACATCCTGGTTTATCAAGGTATTTACACACTGTATCTCTTTATCATGCGATTCGCCCGATTGGCAGATGATCAGGTTGTAACCTTTTTGATAGGTAGCTTCCTCGATACCTGCAATAACGTTGGCAAAAAAGTTTTGGTTAATGCGCGGCACCACAATGCCAATAGTTTTGGAGTGCCCCTTGCGCAGGTTTGATGCCAGGATGTTACGCTTGTAGTTAAGTTCATCGGCTGTTTTCATGATCAGCTCCTTGGTTTTTTCGTTTACCTGGTTGCTGTTATTCAGTGCGCGAGACACCGACGAAGCGGTTATGCCCAGTTTTTCGGCGATGTCATAAATGGTGGTGCGTTTTCCCTTTTTCATTATAAAGTGCAAGTTGGAAAAAATATTTTACGCAATCGATTGTAATTTTAAATATTTATTTAATTTCGTGAAGTTAAATGCCAAAAAATAAACCCGTTTTTACTATTCATGCTAAAACCCAAAACAAATCCATGTTATTATTAGGGATTGATATAGGTACTTCTTCAGTTAAAGTTAGTGTTGTTAACGCTGATACGCAACAAATTATAACGTCAGCACAGTTTCCGGACGAGGAATCGCCAATAAAAGCCGTACACCCGGGATGGGCCGAGCAATCGCCGCTCATGTGGTGGGACCAGGCGCAACAGGCACTGGCGCGCTGCCACGCCAAAGGTGGTTACAACTCACAGGATATTGCCGCCATAGGTATAGCTTACCAGATGCACGGCCTGGTTTTGGTTGATAAAAACCAGAATGTTTTACGCGATAGCATTATCTGGTGCGATAGCCGCGCCGTTGATATTGGCGATAAAGCCTTTGCCGCCATAGGTGAAGAAAAATGCTTATCGCACCTGCTAAACTCGCCGGGCAACTTTACGGCATCCAAACTGGCTTGGGTAAAAGAGAATGAGCCGGAGATTTATGCTAAAATAGACAAGATCATGCTGCCCGGCGATTACATCGCCATGAAGCTAACCGGCGAGATCACCACTTCGGTATCGGCTTTATCCGAAGGGGTATTCTTCGATTTTAAAACCAACGGCATCTCTAAAGATGTTATCAATTACTTTGGTTTTGATGAAAGCTTGTTCCCGGTTATCAACCCGGTTTTTTCATCTCACGGAGCCTTAAAAAGCGATGTAGCCGAAAAACTTGGCCTTAAAGCCGGCATCCCGGTAACCTATAAATCAGGCGATCAGCCAAATAATGCATTATCATTAAATGTATTAAACCCGGGCGAGGTGGCTGCTACGGCAGGCACATCCGGCGTAATATACGGCGTAAGCGATCAATTGGCTTATGACCAGCAATCGCGCATCAACACCTTTGCACACGTAAACTACGCCGAAGAGGAGAAACGTTTAGGCGTATTGCTTTGCATTAACGGAACGGGAAGCTTATACCGCTGGGCCAAATACAATTTTGGCGCAGGCTTAGGTTACAATCAACTTAACCAGGAAGCAAAAAAAGCGCCCCTGGGCAGCGATGGCCTGCGCGTACTGCCATTTGGCAACGGCGCCGAGCGCATGCTGAACAATAAACAGGTAGGCGCCCATTTCCAAAATATCGACCTGAACCTACATACCCAGGCGCATATTTTCCGCGCGGTACAGGAGGGGATTGCCTGCGCGTTCCGCTATGGTTTTGATATCATGCGCAGCAACGGCATGAACCCAACGGTTATCCGCGCCGGCAAAAGCAACCTGTTTTTAAGCGAGCTGTTTACCGAAACTTTTGTAAACGCCACGGGCGTCCCCGTTGAGCTATACAACAACGATGGCAGCGTAGGCGCGGCCTTAGGCGCAGGGATAGGTGCAGGCATCTTCAAATCGCCGTCAGAAGCATTCAGCAATACCAAAGCCATCCAATTAATAGAGCCGGATCTTTCCGTTGATTTTGAACCTATTTATAATGAGTGGAAAGAGCTACTTGAGATTAGGTTAAAGGCGAAAGGTTAAAGGACAAAGGCAAAAGGACAAAGGGTTAAAAGCGAAAGGTCGGAGCCGACCGGTTAAAACAGAAGAAATTCAATAATTCAATAACTCAGTAATTCAATAATTAAACAATCAGTAATTCACTAATTAAACAATATGAAAATCATCACAGGCGAAAAGGAATTTTTCAAAGGAATAGGGCAGATAGCTTACGAAGGGCAGGAATCAGATAACCCGCTGGCGTTTCGCTGGTATGATGCCAACAGGGTAGTGGCCGGTAAAACCATGGCCGAGCATTTGCGTTTTGCCTGCGCTTACTGGCATTCATTTAATGGTAACGGCGCCGATCCGTTTGGCGGACCAACCCACATTTTTGCTTGGGACGAAAAAGCCGACGCTGTAGAACGCGCTAAAGACAAAATGGATGCAGCGTTTGAGTTTATCACCAAAATGAATATCCCTTACTACTGTTTCCATGATGTAGACGTGGTAGATTACACCAACGATGTAAACGAAAACGACCGCCGCATCCAGGCTTTGGTTGAATATGCCAAACAAAAACAAGCCGAAAGCGGTGTTAAATTGCTTTGGGGAACATCAAACCTGTTTAGCCACCGCAGGTATATGAACGGTGCTGCTACCAATCCCGATTTTCATGTATTAGCCCACGCTGGCGCACAGGTTAAAGCGGCAATTGATGCGACTATCGCTTTAGGCGGCGAAAACTATGTTTTTTGGGGTGGTCGTGAAGGTTACATGAGCCTGCTTAATACCGATATGAAACGCGAGCAGGAACATTTTGCTAAATTTTTACATACCGCTAAAGATTACGCGCGCAAACAAGGTTTTAAAGGAAACTTCTTTATCGAACCAAAACCTTGCGAGCCTACCAAGCACCAGTATGACTATGATGCGGCTACCGTTTTCGGCTTTTTGCAGAAATACGATTTGCTGAATGACTTTAAATTGAACCTGGAAGTTAACCACGCTACATTGGCCGGCCACACTTTCCAGCACGAATTACAGGTAGCTGCCGATTCGGGTTTATTAGGTTCGATAGATGCCAACCGTGGCGATACCCAAAACGGATGGGATACCGATCAGTTCCCGAACGACATTAACGAGATCACCGAATCGATGATGATTATCCTGGAGGCAGGTGGTTTACAAGGTGGTGGTATTAACTTTGATGCCAAAATTCGCCGTAACTCAACCGATCAGGCCGACTTATTCTACGCCCATATTGGTGGCATGGATATCTTCGCCCGCGCCCTGGTAATAGCTGATAATATTTTGCAAAAATCGGAGTATAAAAAGATTCGTACCGACAGATATGCCTCATTTGATGCAGGTTCGGGAAAAGATTTTGAGGATGGTAAGTTATCGTTAGAAGATTTGCGTAACTATGCAATAACCAATGGTGAGCCAAAAACATTAAGCGGCCGACAAGAATATTTAGAAAATTTGATAAATCGCTATATATAGCTTATAATTGTCAATCTAACATTATTAAAACCAACTTAACCAAACAATGAACCTGAAAACCCTCTCGTACGGCGATTATGCTGTATTTTTTATCTACTTTGTTATAGTATCCAGCTATGGCTATTGGGTATACAAGCGTAAGCATAATGCCGACGCGACCTCGAAAGACTATTTTTTGGCCGAAGGGTCGCTTACCTGGTGGGCAATCGGTGCTTCATTAATCGCCTCCAATATCTCTGCCGAGCAGTTTATCGGCACCAGCGGATCGGCGTTTAAGATGGGTTTGGCTATATCAACCTACGAGTGGATGGCAGCAATTACGCTGATCATTGTGGCGGTGTTTTTTATACCGGTGTATCTTAAAAATAAGATCTTCACCATGCCGCAGTTTTTGCACCAGCGCTATAATGGCACGGTGGCCATGATCATGGCTATCTTCTGGCTGTTGCTGTACATTGTGGTTAACTTAATGTCTATCCTTTACCTGGGCGCATTGGCTATCAGCGGTATCTCTGGTTTAGATATTCACTTGTGTATCTGGCTGCTGGCTATATTCTCGGTAGTTATTACACTGGGAGGTATGAAGGTTATTGGTTATACCGATGTTATCCAGGTTGCTGTGCTTATTTTAGGAGGATTAATGGCCTCATACCTTGCATTAACGCTTCTAAGCGAAAAAGAAGGTACAACAGGTTTATTAAATGGTTTCAAAATTCTGCATACCGAAGCTACAGATCACTTCCACATGATATTTAAGAAAGATAATCCAAACTATATGGATCTGCCGGGTTTATCGGTGCTGATAGGCGGTATGTGGATTACTAACCTTAACTATTGGGGTTGTAACCAGTACATTACGCAAAGGGCGTTGGGTGCAAACCTTAAAACCGCGCGTGGCGGTATCCTGTTTGCGGCTTTCCTTAAGTTGCTGATGCCGGTTATTGTAGTATTGCCAGGTATAGCTGCTTATCTGTTGTATCAAAAAGGCATGTTCCACCAGGAAATGATGAGCTCATCGGGCGTTATGGATCCTAATAAGGCTTACCCTTCACTGTTAAATTTATTGCCAACCGGGCTAAAAGGTCTTTCATTTGCCGCTTTAACAGCCGCTATTGTAGCTTCGTTAGCCGGTAAAGCAAATAGTATTGCTACCATCTTTACTTTAGATATCTACAAAAAAGCTATTAACCCTGGTGCAACCGACAAAAAACTGGTAAGCTTAGGAAAATGGAGTGTTGTTGTGGCCATGGTATTGGGTATTCTTTTGTCCGAGCTTATTGGTAAAGCATTAATGGGCGAAGGTAAACAAGGCTTCCAGTACATACAGGAATATACAGGCTTTGTATCGCCGGGAATTTTTGCCATGTTTATCCTTGGCTTCTTCTGGAAAAAGGCTACTTCAAACGCGGCCCTGTTTGCAACCATCGGTGGTTTCATTCTGTCGTGTTTCTTTAAATTGTTACCTCGTTTTGCCGACCTGAGCTTCCTGTCGCCGTACGGTTTCTCGAAACTGGCTTTACAGGACGATAAAGTGACCCAACTGTATGAAATCCCTTTCCTTGATCGTATGGGTTTTGTATTCATCATTTGCGTTATTGGTATGTATATCATTTCAAAAATTGACCAGGCAAGAGGTATCACTACTAACGGACTGGAAATTGATGCATCTATGTTTAAAACTTCAAGAGGCTTCCTGGCAGGTGCAGTAATTATTACCGGCATCGTGGTTGCGCTTTACTCTGTTTTCTGGTAGTGGCCAATTTTGTTGAAATATTTAACGAGCGGCGGGTTTTACCTGCCGCTCTTTTTTTTAACCGGTTTCTGAAAATAAAGTTAAAGCTGAAAATCAGAACCCTCTCCTTTGGAGAGGGCAGGGTGAGGCTTCTCCGCAATCGTTATCGTAGATTGTTGCAAATATCGTTTCCATCCTAAACTAATGATGTGTAATTTGCCCGTTCAAACTACAATACCATTAACCTATAGTGAATAATTTAGAAGAAACATTCCGGTGGTTTGGCCCTGCCGATCCGGTTACACTAACAGCAATTTCGCAATCCGGAGCTACCGGCGTTGTTACAGCACTTTACCACATCCCAGTTGGCGAGGTTTGGAATTTGGATGAAATCATCCAGCGTAAAAATATAATTGAGGCAGCTGGTTTACGGTGGTCGGTTGTAGAGAGCGTAAACATTCATGAAAGTATAAAAACCGCCGGTGCCGATAGGGATACATATATCCAAAACTATGTGGCTACGCTTCAAAACCTGGCGCAGGCAGGCATCAATATTGTTTGTTACAACTTTATGCCCGTGCTTGATTGGACGCGTACCGACCTGGATTACCTGCTGGCCAACAAAGCAACTGCTTTAAGGTATGATGCTAAAGCTTTAGCCGCTTTTGATTTGTATATCCTGGAGCGCCTTGGTGCCCGCGATGATTACAGCGCTGCCCAACAGCAGGTTGCCAAACAATACCTGGACAGTATTGCTGCCGAAGAACGCACGCAGCTGATCAATAACCTGATGGCTGGGTTACCAGGCACCAACAAAACACTAACCATTCCCGAATTTAAGGAGCACCTGAAGCGCTACGCGGATGTTGACGCCGCGGGTTTAAAGGAAAACCTTGCATACTTTTTAAGGGGCATTATACCGGCGGCCGAAAAAGCAGGCGTTAAAATGTGCATCCACCCGGACGATCCTCCCTTCCCGATACTGGGTTTACCAAGAGTGGTATCTACCGAGCAGGATTTGGCCGATCTGGTTAACTATTACCCTTCGCCCAGCAATGGCATCACTTTTTGTACTGGGTCATTAGGGGCAAGGGCCGATAATGATTTGCCGGGAATTGTTGAACGTTTAGGCGAACATATCCACTTCCTGCACCTGCGCAATGTTCAGCGCGAGGCTGATGGCAGCTTTTACGAGGCCGAGCATTTGGGCGGCAGTACCGATATGTATGCCGTGATGAAAAATATTGTATTGGAGCAACAAAAACGTGTGGCCGATGGTCGTGATGATATTGCCATACCCATGCGCCCCGATCATGGACATAAACTGTTGGACGATTTTAACCACAAAACTTACCACGGCTACTCGGCTATAGGCAGGCTGAAAGGGCTTGCCGAGTTACGGGGGCTTGAAATGGGCGTTAAACGCTCTTTATTGGATAAAGCATAACCTACTATTGATGAAAAACTTTTTAGATAAAGACTTTTTATTAACTACCCAAACCGCGCGGCACCTGTACCATGAATATGCCGCGGATTTGCCTATTATTGATTACCATAGCCATTTGCCGCCCGACCAGATTGCCGGCGATATCAACTTTGAAAACATAACCCAGGTATGGCTCAACGGCGACCACTATAAATGGCGGGCCATGCGTGCCAACGGCGTTGATGAGGATTACATTACCGGGACGAAAACCGACCTGGAAAAATTTGAACAATGGGCGGCTACCGTACCCTATACACTGCGCAACCCCCTTTACCACTGGACACACCTTGAACTGCAACGATATTTTGATATTCACGACCTGCTGTCGCCGGTTACGGCCCGGCAGATTTATGACGAGTGCAGCAAAAAACTCCAATCGCCGGCGTATAGTATCCGCAATATCATCAAAAGCAAAAATGTTGAGGTAATTTGCACTACCGACGATCCGCTTGACAATCTGGCTTATCATCAAAAAATAAAAGCCGATGGTTACGAAGTACAGGTGTTGCCAACTTTCCGGCCGGATAAGGCAATGAATGCCGATGATTTGGTAGGATTAAACCTGTACATTGATAAACTGCAGGCAGTAGCAGGCACCGCTATCAATACCATTGATGCTTATTTATGGGTTTTAAAAGGCCGCCACGATTATTTTGCGGCAAACGGAGGCCGGTTATCTGATCATGGTTTGGAGCAGGTATATGCGGAAGATTATACCGATGCCGAGATAGCTGATATATTTATCAAGATAAGGAACAACCAGTCCCTGGATGCAACCGAGGTGTTGCAATTTAAATCGGCCATGCTGTATCATTTTGCTTTGTGGAACCACGAAAAGGGCTGGGTAATGCAGTTGCACTTAGGTGCCTTACGCAATAACAACGCCCGCGGATTAAGCGAGCTTGGGCCTGATACCGGCTGGGATTCAATAGGTGATTTTTCGCAGGGCAGGGCTTTGTCTAAATTCCTGAACCGGTTGGATACAACCAATCAGCTTAGTAAAACTATCCTGTATAACTTAAACCCTGCCGATAACGAATTGATGGCATCCATGACGGGTAATTTTAACGATGGTTCGGTAGCCGGTAAAATCCAGTTTGGCTCGGCCTGGTGGTTTTTGGATCAAAAGGACGGCATGACCAAACAGATGAATGCGCTATCCAACATAGGCTTGCTCAGCAGGCTGGTAGGGATGCTTACCGATTCGCGCAGCTTCTTATCTTTCCCAAGGCACGAGTATTTCCGCAGGCTGGTTTGTAACCTGTTTGGCGATGATATCGAAAATGGCGAGTTGCCAAACGATATCGCATGGACGGGTAAAATAGTGCAGGATATTTGTTATTATAACGCGAAGAATTACTTTAATTTCGATCAGAGCAAATGAGTGCACCATTTGAGATAACAGCACCAAAAGGCCGCATCCTTTCATTCGGAGAACTGCTTTTGCGGATATGCCCCGATGCAGGTGGTCAATGGCTGAACGATAACCAGCTGCCATTTTTTATAGGCGGTGCCGAACTGAATGTAGCGGGCGCACTGGCGCTTTGGCAATTACCATCGGCATATTTTACGGCCCTGCCGGATAATGCGTTGTCCGCCCAGATAATTGATCACCTGGAGGCAAAAAAGGTTGATACTTCTCCCATACTTAAGCAGGGCGATAGGATAGGGTTGTATTATTTAACCCAGGGTAAGGATGTTAAAAACAATGCCCTTATTTATGACCGCGCCGGCTCGGCATTTGCCACGTTAAAGCCCGGACACGTTAACTGGGACGAGGTTTTGGATGGCGTAACCTGGTTCCATTTCAGCGCCATATGCCCGGCCATAAGCCAGGATGTGGCCGATGTTTGCCTGGAAGTGCTGGAAGCTGCTTCGGCAAAAGGAATCACCATTTCTGTTGATTTAAATTACCGTTCAAGATTGTGGAAATACGGCAAACAGCCCGTTGATATAATGCCACAGCTTGTAAAATACGCCGATTTGGTAATGGGTAATGTTTGGGCCGCCGAGTTGATGCTCGAAATCCCGGTAGCGCCGGATATTCATGAATCGGGACAAAAAAGCATTTACCTGAAAGAGGCGCTTAAAACATCGGAAACCATTATGGCTCAATACCCCAAATGCAAGGCGGTAGCCAATACTTTCAGGTTTGATGCCGGCGAGGGTATTAACTACTATACGGCCTTATATACCGGCGATAAACTATACAACTCCAGCCAGTATGAAACCGACAAAGTGGTTGACAAAGTTGGCAGTGGCGATTGCTTTATGGCCGGGCTTATTTTTGGTTTTTACAATAACCTTAGGCCGCAACAAACATTACAGTTTGCAACGGCCGCCGCATACACCAAACTGTTTATTGAGGGCGATGCCACCACTAAAACGGTTGAAGAAATTATTAATGTGATCTCAATTTCGAAATGACGGATAGTTTTGAATCTTAAGTTCTAAGTCAAAAGTGACAAATTAGATTTTGGACTTAAGACTCTCGACTTAGAACTCAAGACTCAGAACTCAATACTTAACAAAATTATGAGCAAAAAAGATATAGTACTGGATGCGATATTAACACAGGGCACCTTGCCGCTGTTTTTTTATCCCGATGCTGACGTTAGCCTTGAAATTACCCGCACATTGTATAAAGCAGGGGTGAGGGTATTTGAATATACCAACCGTGGCGCAGCTGCGCTGGCTAATTTTAAAGTGTTAAAACAGGCGCAACAAACTGAAATGCCCGATTTGCACCTGGGTATCGGCACCATTAAAAGTCTTAACGAAGCAACAGCTTTTATTGAAGCCGGGGCCGATTTTATTGTATCGCCAATTGTGAACCCCGAAGTAGGCGAATTTACCGCGAAACAGGAGTTACTATGGATTCCGGGATGTATGACGCCTACCGAAATTTATACAGCGCAGCAGCACGGTGCGGCGTTAATAAAAATTTTCCCCGCCAATATTTTAGGGCCGGAGTTTGTATCGTCAATCCGCGATTTGTTTGCCGGGCAGTTGTTTATACCAACGGGCGGTGTCGACTTGAATATCAACAGCATTAGTGGCTGGTTTAGGGCCGGCGTTTGCGCGGTGGGTATGGGCAGCAAATTAATCAGCAAAAATGTATTGGAAAACAAACTTTACGACCAATTATACAGTGATACCATAACACTGCTTGACATGGTTAAAGCTGCCCGGTAACTTTTGAGCTGAAAGCCGAAGGCATAGTGATTAAAGCCTGATTTTAGCGCGAATTGCCCCTCGTTTGCGCCTATAAACCAATAAAATATAAACCAATTATATAATGAAAGAAGCAAAAGTTGGAAATTACAGATGGGTGATATGTTCGCTTGTTTTTTTTGCAACCACCATTAATTACCTTGACAGGGCTGTAATTAGCCTGTTAAAGTCGCCGCTAACAGATGAATTCAAATGGAACGATGGGGATTATGCCAATATTGAAATTGCATTTAAAATAGCATACTCTTTAGGTTTATTGGCTGCGGGCGGCATTATCGACAAAGTAGGTACCAAGCTTGGCTATTTTTTGTCGACTTTTTTTTGGAGCATAGCCGCAGTATGCCACGCTTTTGTTACCAGTACATTTGGTTTTGGCGTTGTTCGTTCGGCGTTAGGGATAAGCGAGGCTGGTAACTTCCCGGCTGCCATCAAAACCGTAGCCGAGTGGTTCCCTAAAAAAGAAAGGGCTTTTGCAACCGGCATTTTCAATTCCGGATCAAACATCGGGGCTATTGTTGCTCCTTTAACGGTGCCATTTATAGCCGTTATGTGGGGCTGGCGTTGGGCATTTGTAATTACAGGTTCAATAGGTTTTATCTGGCTGCTACTTTGGTACCTTTTTTACCAAACCCCTGCTAAACATAAATATGTAACACAAGCAGAACTTGATTATATCAACAGCGACCAGGAAACAGCAACGCCAGACGAAAAATTAATTGAGGGCGAAAAAATATCATGGGGCAAACTGCTCACCTTTAAACAAACCTGGGCATTTGTTATCGGCAAGTTTTTAACTGACCCTATATGGTGGTTTTACCTGTTTTGGTTGCCCGATTTTTTGCAAAGCCAGTATGGTTTAAAAGGTACAGATGTAGCATTCCCCGTGGCGGCGGTTTATACCATGTCGACAGTAGGAAGTGTTTTTGGCGGTTGGTTGCCAATGCGGCTGATCAGGAATAACTGGGCGGTTTTTAAGGCCCGGAAAACATCTATGTTTATTTACGCTTTGTTTGTGATCCCTATTGTTTTTGCGCAGGTTTTGGGCGGCATCAACATGTGGCTTGCTGTATTGGTTATAGGTATTGCCGCATCGGCACACCAGGCCTGGAGCGCCAATATATTTACAACAGTGTCGGATATGTTCCCTAAAAAATCTATAGGATCAGTTACCGGCATTGGAGGCATGTTTGGGTCGATAGGTGGTGTGTTTTTGTCAATGGCGGTACAAAAAAATCTGTTTGTACATTACCGCGCTATTCATAAAATAGAAATTGCTTATTACATCATGTTTTTTGTTTGCGGCAGCGCCTACATACTGGCATGGTTAATTATGCATGCGCTTGTTCCTAAAATGAAGCCTATAAAACTTTAACCTTATATAATAACTGCAAACGCATCCAATTGGGTTAACATAACTTAACACATTTCAAATAAATGATTTATAAGTAATTGATAATCAATATATTGTATTTAATCATGGTTAACATTGAATTGATTGTGCAATTTAGGTAAATCCCAAAATTTGTACCTGTTGTTGGCCAATCCAGGTTCCTTCCGTACCTGGATTGGCCAACAGGATCAGGCAATAAAAACAAGGTATCGTTTGTTGCTTATATCTTCCTGATGCTATCGCTGTTAACGATTAGATGCGTTTGCACTGCTTATATAATCAAGCACCGGTGTTTGCAGCCGGTGCTTGATTATATGATTTTGTTTAAGTTTTTTAAAGCCGGCTATTTTTTTGGATGAAGTGACTAAGTCGGGTTAATTGCCAATAATTACTTTCTGCTTTTAACTATATATGAATTCAGCCCACCTGCTCTGCAAGTTCGTCAATCCAACTTGACAGGTATGGCTCAGTGCCGGTTAACCTGATCCATTCGCCATCGGCTTCCTGCGCTATCACCAGGTACAGTGTGCCATCAACCGACTTAAATTCATATGCTTTTGTAAAATTACCGTAAGCGATGGGTTGTAATGTACCATCAATTGTACTGTCGGTGCCGGTTAATGTGGCTTCAATTTGCTGTTCCATAATTTATAATTTTAATACTAACACATGTTACTGCTTTGTGTTTGCAGTATATGGGTTAGTATCAGGGTAAATCTTCAATCCCAAAAAACATTATCTTTAACGCGTGAAAAACTTACAACCCGACCCCAAAGTATTGATTGACATTGTACAAACACAAATGCCTTATGGTAAGTACAAAGGCACAATAATTGCCGATATACCAATTAGTTACCTGGAGTGGATGAGCGGTAAAGGTTTTACAAAAGATAAGCTTGGGATGATGTTATCTACCGTTTTTGAGATCAAGACCAATGGATTAGGCGAGATTTTGTTTATGGTGCGCAAATCGTTGAATAAAGGCCAGGGCATTAGCCCGAAACTAAAATAGCTTAACGTGACCAATTGATGACCATCCGCTTGTAAGGTATCCTGCGTATATCCGACTAAGAGTAAAAACATAAATAATTATGAAAAAGTTGATGTTATATATTGCCGGCGTATTTTTATTTATAGGCTGCGCAAACGGACAACCTAACCAGGATGGAATGGCCCAGTTGCCAAAACCCAAAACAGGCGAAGCCCTGGCTACCTTTGGCGGCGGGTGTTTTTGGAGTATGAGCGAGGCCATGTCCGAGCTTAAAGGGGTAAACAAAGTTATTTCGGGATATGCCGGTGGAAATACCAAAAATCCGACCTATGAAGATGTTAGCACCCGCACCACCAATCATGCCGAAACAGTGCAGATTTATTATGATCCTAAGGTGATTAGCTACGCTACAATCGCCGAAGCTTTCTTTTTTGCCCACGACCCAACTACGTTAAACCGCCAGGGGCCTGATGAAGGTACAGATTACCGCTCGATAGCTTTTTACCGTACGCCCGAAGAAAAAAATATCCTGCTGGCTACAATCAAAAAAGTAAATGAATCAAAGCATTATAATAATCCGATAGTTACACAGGTTGTTCCGTTTACCGTATTTTACGCCGCCGAAAATTATCACCAGGGCTATTACAAAACTCATTTAAGCCAACCCTATATTGCCTCGGTATCAACACCCAAAGTGCTGAAATTCAGGAAAGCGATGGCTGCAGAATTAAAGCCGGAGTTTGCGAAGTAACACCTTTTTTAACAAAAGAAAATTGTCATTTCGATAGAGCTTGAGGGGGGAAGAGGAGGGCGCGAAAGAGAAATCTTTAACGACTTGCATCGCAACCAGCCTATTGGAATACAGGGTGTCGAAGATTTCTCCTCACCCCCTGCTCTCAAGCCCCTTTCTGGTTCGCTCGAAATGACATTCGGTTTTATTAGTTCATAAAATCTAAAAGATGCGGATACACGGTAGACTACAGGGGAGGATCCAGGTGGGGCTTACAATTTATTAAACCATCCCTTTTTCCAAAATACATATACCTGTACAATGGCTATCAAAAACATAAAAACTATGGCGTAAACATATCCATGATGCCAGTAAAGCTCGGGCATATTATCGGGGATAAGGTGGCCTTTATCGTCTTGCCGTGCAAAGTTCATCCCGTAAATACCGGCTATAAATGTCAGGGGGATGAAGATTACCGAAATAATAGTCAGCACCTTCATAATCTCGTTCATGCGGTTGCTCACCATAGATAAGTAAAGATCGATAATGCTGGAGGTTACCTCTTTGTAGTTTTCAATCAAATCCATAGCCTGGATGCAATGGTCATAGGCATCGCGTAAAAACAGCTTTACCTCGGGTGTTATCAGCGGACTGTCGGAGCGAATCATGTCGTTTATCTTATCACGTTCGGGCCAGCTTGCCCGGCGGATGATGATAAGCGTACGCTTAATTTGCTGCGAATTAAACATGATGCTTTTATCAGCATCGGTATAAACCTTATCTTCAATGGCATCCAGTTTATCGCCTATCTGCGCCAGCAAAATAAAATAGGTGTCAATTATAGTATCTGTAAGGGCATAACACATATACCCGGGCCCCGCCGTGCGGATAGCCCCTTTACCAGCCTTTAAGCGGGCTTTAACGGCCTCAAAGCACTCCACATGGTCCTCTTCAAAGCTGATGATCAGGTTATCCTTTATAATGGCCGAAAACTGGTGGTTCACCAGTTCGTCTTCGCTGTTAAAATGTACAATGCGGCTGGTACTAAAGGCATAATCTTCGTACTCATCAAACTTTGGGCGTTGATGAATATTGGCAATATCCTCTAAAACCAAGGGGTTGATATGCAGGTGCTCGCCAATTTGTTCAATCAGTCGGGCATCGCCAAGGCCATTAATTTTTATCCAATGGGTATGGTTATCGCATTTTTTCAACTGCGCTAATATCACCTTAATGTCTTTGCCTTCGGAAGTTATCAGCTCATCCTTATTATAGCTAAACATGGCTATATGCGGCTTAAGTGCGCCATCGGGCACTCGTATCATTCCGGGGCTGTCGCCAACATTTCCTGCATTGCGGCGGGCATTGTACTTAACCCTTTTTATCACATTATTCATTTACAAATAATTTATGGCCTGTGGGCCCTGGTTAAACAGTAAATCGACAATGCTCAAATTTTGCAGGAAGCCTTGCCGGTCTTCAAAAACCTGAAAATACGGTTTTTGTTGTAACTCTGTTTCTTTTTTTGGGTGGATGGACGTACGAAAGTCTGGAACCGAAGGATATTCGGCATGATATTCGGAAGTGTAGTTTAGCCCGGTTTTTATTTTGAGGAATTTGAACAGCAATTGTAACAGCTCCTGGTTGTAATCAAATAAATAGGTTACCTGTTTTTGCTTATCATAAAACCGGGCAAAATCGGCCTCGTAATATTCAAAATAGGCCGAGCTACGGTAACACGCACCCAGGCTAAGCCAGTGCAGGCGCTGCCAGTCAAAATCGTAGCTTATTTTAACATCCTTAACTTTGGTATGTGTTTTTGAACCTTTTACCACCGGCACCACCAGTGTAAGGATACCCTCGGGCGAATAGATATTTGCCCGGTTACGATAAGTTTGTTTGGGGAAATGTTCTTCTCTTTCTATCAGTATATCAGGCTTGTACGTGTTTAATTGTACAAAGTATTCAACCGGCGGAAGATAAAACATAGGTAATACAGCACCTTTTTCAATCATATATTTTATGTTTGTGGTCAAAATTGGTTAAAATAATGGTAAAAAAAGGGTTTATAAGGTTAGGGATTTTATTTTTATACCTTACCTCGTTATTGCCCTTTTGGCTTTTATACATCATATCTGATGTTTTGTTCGTTATTATATACCACATTGTTCATTACCGCAGGGCAGTTGTACAGCAAAACCTGGCCAACGCCTTCCCCGAAAAAACAGAAAAGGAACGCCAGGATATCGAACGCAAATACTACCATTACCTGGCCGATTTGATTGTAGAAACGGTAAAAATGATTACCGTATCTGAAAAACAAATTCAAAAAAGGGTGGTAGCCACCAATGCCGAATTAGTGCACGAATATTTTGCAAAAGGCAAAAGCATCATAGCGGTAGCAGGCCATTATTGCAACTGGGAGATGGCTGCGTTGAACTTTAACTTTGTGACTGATAACAGGTTCATGATTGTTTATAAGCCCCTGAACAACGAAATTTTTAACGATTTTTTTATTCAGATCCGGTCGCGGTTTGGGGGGCAGCCCATTGCCATGAAACAAACCATGCGTAAAATGGTAGAATACCGCAAAGAATTAACGGTAAGCGTATTGGTAGGCGATCAAACGCCGGGCGTAAACGAGGTGAACTATTTTACCACTTTTTTAAACCAGCCCACAGCAGTTTTCCTGGGCATCGAAAAAATATCGAAAACAATTGATGCCGCTGTTGTTTTTTACGATATGAAACGCGTTAAACGCGGTTATTATACTTATACATTGGTTCCGCTGACAGAAAACCCGAAACAGACCGCAGAGCATGAGTTAACCGAAATGCATGTGCAATACCTGGAAGGGATGATCAGGAAGGAGCCTCAATATTGGCTATGGAGTCACCGGAGGTGGAAGTTTAAGCC
>Ga0307515_10003034_pt1 | contig 35587 bp, 21 predicted proteins | sample 17_EM_MG_FD_194513 | JGI IMG/M metagenome (GOLD analysis project Ga0307515, IMG submission 194513) | Populus trichocarpa ectomycorrhiza microbial communities from riparian zone in the Pacific Northwest, United States - 17_EM | ecosystem: Host-associated > Plants > Roots > Unclassified | place... | reverse complement strand
AGTTAACCTATACCCCTAATACACGTAGGTTACTAACTAGGCCTTCCGTAAAGCCCTATATATTAGCTATAGCCTTTATATTAAACTTCTTATAGCTCCTTATAAAATAGATAAAGTGGTACTTTTTAGGGGCAAACACTACCCTATACCGGCGTACCCACGCTATATATACCTTATGCGCCCTTTCTATAGTTCTATAGTTTTCCTCCATAGTCTTACTATACGTTAGTATATTAGAGTCGTCGATAAATCTAAATGCCGTAGTGATTCCCCCTTATAGCTCTAGTAGGAGTATATAGGCAAAAAAGAGGAATAGAATTGGCGATAGCGCTGAGCCTTAGGGTATACCGGTGTTCGTTTGTATTATTTATACTATATATTCTCTAATTAAGAGCCTTGTTGTTTAATCTTTAAGGAAGGACTTTATAAATTATACTATCTAGTGGGGTATGGCTTGGGCCTTTATATTATAGATTATTCTTTTATAGGAGACTTAGTTAAAGGCCCTGGAGATATTAAGGCTAAGTAATAAGGCTACTAGGTTTAGGTTACTCCTCCACACTATATATACCTATTAGGTTAGTAGCTCCAGTGCTGTTTATGTTAAGTGCCTTAGCCTTGCTTTTATCTAACTAGCTAGTAGTATACCTATCTCCTCCGTAATTTTAAACAGTTAGCTAGCTACTATTCTCTTAAGTAGCTTCCTAATAGTATTAAGCAGCGCGATTGGCCGGTAGGCCTTTACTATAGTATAGGATGGCTTCTACGGTTTCTAGAGGACTACTATAATAGAGTCTTTAAATAGTTTTAGGTAATATCTAATTACTATATAGCTGCTAAAGAGTTTAGCTAGCACTAGGGCTAGCTGTTCTCCGTATGTCTTAAGGAATTAATTAGTAATTTTTTTTAGACTTAGGGCCTTATTAGGGGTAAGCCCCTTTAGGGCCGTAATAATGTCCTCTTCCTTAACTACTTCCTTTACTATTCGCGGCTCTGGGTATATAACCCCTAGTATATCGCTAAGGTCCGCCTCTACTGGCAGCGGGAAGAACTACTCTATAAGGATAGTAGCCTTCTCCTTATTGTTATGGTGTAGGGTTTCCTCTCTTAGTCTGCTAATAGAAGGAAACTGTAGTAGGGCCTTTAGCTTCCCGTCCGCTATACGCGCCTATTTTACCATCCTTTATATCCCTTTAGGGTTATTTATTAACTTTTTAACAGTCCTCCTTTATAGCTTATTAGCCTCTTATTAGATTACCCTTTTCTTCTTATTCTATATAACTCTATAGTTAATCTAGTTAGGCATTAACTAAGAGACCTTCTATACCCGGAAGGCCTGTTAGGTTTTCTTTACCACTTCTATATATTTCTCTAACTATACTTTAGAGGCTTGCGGCAAGGGCCGCGCGTTAGGTACTATTTTTGCTATAGTATTCTTAATTGCCTAGTATATAGCCTCCGCTAGTGCGTTTAGTTTATCTCTTATATCGCACGGGAGTCTATATAGGGGCTAGAGTCGGCCCTTTAGCTTACTCTACACTACCTTCTAATTAGCTTTCTTCTATAGCGGTCTCCTAGGTAAGGGGGGCCCCTCTAGTGTCTTTACGTCTACCTCCGTAATAATAGGAAAGTAGTCGGACCCTGTATACTAGCAGTCTTATCTTTAACTCTATAGCAGCCTATTAGTAATCTAGGGGGAGGTAAATACTAGGTCTAGCGTGCTCCTTAATATGCCCTTTACCTACATCTCTATACCCGCCTTAGTGGCTAGGCTTAGGCCAGCTGCCTCTATAGCGCGGATAAGGTTATCCACTGCGTTGTCCGCGTATGTTACTATTACACCCCCCTAGAAGGGGTGGTATAGATTAAAATTACCTAATAGTATGTGTTCTTCTTCGGCCCTTAGCAGCTCCAATAATATATAGACACTGCTGTTCGTCTATTAGGGGTTATAAATATTATAAATCTAGATAGTCCTCTTGTAGCCCTTTAGCTTAATTATATATACGTCTGCTAAGTAGTGTATAGGCGCCCACTTATTTATATTAATAGCCTTATTTATATAGAAGCAGACCCTTATATTGCCTACTCCCGCGTATACTAAGTAGTAGGATTTTATAGTATATATTATATTTCCTTAATCCCTCCACTACGGCTCCTAAATGGCTAATATATTCAGCTAGGGGTCTACCTGCTCTATCTCTTATAGGAAATAAAGCAGTACGCCATTCCTACTATTATTGGTATTATACTATATAATTATAAGTGTTTTCCGGTGTCCTAATATAAGAGATCCATGCTAGCCTCTAAGTTAGCTAAGTTGGTGCCCTTTAGCGTCCGTTTATTTCCTTATAACGCAGTTTTAGAGCTTCTAGATGCCTCTTTCTAGATCTAGGCTTTTGCTTCCACCTCTATATTAAACTTTATATTTAGTTAAGGCTCCTAGGTTACTGGGATTTAAATTAGGGCGTATATACTACTATATAGTGCTATTTAGAGTATTAATTAGAGGGTCCTCTGGCCTATTTCCTTCCTAAAATAATTAAAAGTCTATAGCCGGCTGACCTTCTAGGGGGCTTCCTCTGCCTATATAAAGCTCTCTTATATAACTATCTCCTTTAGCTTCCTTTTCTTAGCTTGTTGTAAGGCCTCCTTAGTAGTAATCTCATACTGTGATTGTAATTGCTGTCCGCTCGTAGGTGCCTTATAAGTGCCTACGTAGTGTGTTAGCATATAGGCCCTAATTGCTGCAGCCTTCTCCTGCTATGTCCGCTTAATACTATACGCCCCGTTCTATACCTTATAGTCTACTTTATAGTTAATATACTTTTTAGGTAGGTCTCCTATACATTCGCTAGTATTATATTACCTAGCGCAGCGTCCGTATCTAGCTTCTCACCTACAACTCTTAGCTATATAGTTGAAGCCTTAGTATTTAAAGCACTGCGTTACTAGAAACGTTGTCTCGTGCCTTATAACTAGGTAGTGGTCTCCTTTTAGGAAAAGGCCCTAATTAAATAGCGCATTTACTAACTCTTCTAACTATATACCTATAATAAGTAACAATTTAACCTTTTATCCTATTTGGACTCTTCCTAGCCTTTTTTACGCCAGCCTTTCTACTATAAGTCCCGCTATAGTATAGTTCTGCTTTATTATATCTTCTATTATCTGCTTAGCCTCTAGGCCTTAGATGGCGAGGCTCGTAGGTACCGCGTGGACCTCTACTAGTACTAGCGGAACAGTTGGTATAGTAGAGCATCTAAGAACCTTCGTCCACTCTGTTTCTTATAGCAACCTATCTTTTACGTCTTTATCCATAATATACGCCCTAACGTCACCGCTTTATAGCTTCTTTATGGCCTATATCCTGTGGGTATCTAGGGGTCCTATGGCCTAGAGTTTATATACTAGGGCTTGGCTATTCTACTTTAAGGTTTCCTTATGGTCGGCGGCGTCGCCTATACGGATTATAATCTCATATATATCTATAGGTTTATAGGCAACTTGTCTTATAGCTTGGGGCATTATAGGTATAGTGGCAGCGACGTGTACGTATAACAGCGGGCCTATAGACATTGGTCCGCTCTTCGTAGCTATCGTTGCGGCCTTCCTAAGGGCGCTAATATCTGTCTAGATTACCTTTATGTCCTAGGTATATTGCTCCTAGGTTTCTTAGGTCCAGATAAGCTCCGCTAACGTAGCGAAGGCTGTTTAGAGGGTTATAATCGCGGTAGTGAGGAAGGAGAGTATAGTGGAGCGCTTCTTGTCTGCATTAAGAAATCGTTTCTATATTGCCTGCTAGGTTTATTTTGCGGTTTATATAGTCTATAAAACGCGTTCTTAAAAGGCGCGCTGTTTAATTGGGGTGGTTAGGGTAGTTGGGGTTAGGGGTTTATTTATTTGTTGTGATCCGGTTTTAGGGGCTGTATATTAGAAAACACCATATATACCTCTACTAACGCCAAATTAGGGTGTGTGGTTTTGATAGAAAGGGTTTCTGCAGTCCTCTAGAGCTCGTGGGAGCTCTATAGGGCTTGTTTCGCAGGCTAAGATATATTTATATTGTAGAGCTATAAGAGTTATATACAAAGCAGAGTTGCGGAGGCCCTCTTGCTAGGGCCCTCTACCATAGTTTTCCACTTCGGACGCCCCTTAACGTCTATCTGCTTCCACAATAGCCAGCCGGCCAAAACTAGCCACTGCCTATATGCACCTGATTTGCTCTATAAGCCTATCCTTATAGCCTGCCCTACCTAGATAAACCAATACGCGCGTCCGTCCTTTTAGGCTATACAGACAGTGTCGTTAATAAGGTGTTGATCCTTCCTCTAAAATAGGTCCACTAGGAGTTAGAGCCTAGTAAAGGGGTAAGGTTCCTAGAGTCGTCTGTCGCTGCCATTATATACCACGCCCCACAGCCGTTAAGCTGCTTCGCGTTACCTATGACGCTCTTACGACAATAGGCCGACCGTGTCTTATAGGCGTAGGCCCATAATAACTCGACGCCGCGCAGCTATCGTCCCTTAGCCGCCTACTAACCAAACTTGTTGTCCTCCCATCTTAACCAACACTTACATCTAAGTCCGTTCCAGCCTGCCTATACAGGTTCGTCCTAGCTCTTTCTTAGTCCGTTCTAGATTAACGTCGCCGCCTAGAGAAGGGTTAACGTCGCCGCCTAGAGAAGGGTTAACGCCGCTGCGTACATAGGTTCGTCCCAGCTCTTTCTTGGTCCGTTCTAGATTAACGTCGCCGCCCAGAGAAAGGTTAACGCCGCCGCGTAGAAAGGGAGGATTAACGTCGCTAAATGTGGTTAACGGTGTTAAGATTCTTCCTATGCCCTCGCCGTAGTCTTAGAGCGGAACAAGTACAGAGGTGCCCTGTCGTCCCCTTAGACCTATTGCTTCTGCCAGTAAGTACAAGCGCTAGCTTGTGGCCCTAGATCGGTCGTCTAGGTAGAGAGACGTCGGGTAGTTTTTAAAACCATTCCTCTGTTTTTGATGAGTTGTCTATAGTATTTCGAGTCTTGGCACGCCAAGACCCGCGAAAACTCTGCTGTTCTGACGGCGTCAAGGACTAAGCTTTTAAAAGCGCCCTCTAGCCACGACGTAACGCCGCTGCATTAGTAACATACGAGATCCTCACTCTCAGCTTGACCGTGCGGACAAGATGAGACGGAAAGGAACCCCCATAGGACAGTATGGGTCGGATCTCGCTTTTGGTGTTCCTTGTATTACTAGTATTATTAGCCATTAAGGAGCTAAGCTTATAATTAAATTAATACTTTTTAATTACTAACGCTAGGGCCATTACTATATTTTTAGTAGAGTATAATCCTTATAGTTATAAAAGGCCTAAAAGTACTAATTTAATCGCTTAGTAATATAAGCGCCTTTATAAGATAGTCCTAAATCTAAGGACGGTTAAAGGTTAGTAGAGCGCATGTATAAGAACTTATAGCTTAATAAAAGGTAATATCTTATATAATTGTCTAATTAATATAGACTTAAATATAGCCAGTTACCTAAAAATAGCTAGCGTTTATAATTACTAGTAGAAGTAGAAACTTCTATACTTAGTAGTTATATTCTACTACTATTACTTTTAGGGTTAACAATAAGGTTATACTTTAACTTTAAATGGCCGTTAATATAATTATTGCTATTAATTATAAGTAAAATGCCTAGTCTTTAAGCTAAATAGCAAAGCTTATATAGCTAGAGCCTCTTTTTACCCAAAGAACCGTCCTAAAAAAGGTCTACTTTATACTTCTATATTAGTAATATAGGAGCTTTACTTAACGTGTTTTATTACTTATCCAGTAATATTAGTCATCTAATAGCCCACCAAAAGGTAAAAAAACTGCACCTTAATATTTCGATAACGGCTTAATAATAAATTCCAAAATTTTATAATTGGCCTTTTATACCTATATTAAGACTTTTAATAAAGTTCTAGTGTAATAAGCCTAGCCATTATTAAAATATTGGGTTTTAGCCCCTAATTCTAAGCTAAATTGCGATATTTTTAGAGCTACTTAATAGATTTTTTTTAAAATCCAATAAGAGGTTTAAAATAGATATAAAAGGCTAATTATAAAATTTCGGAATTTATTATTAAGCCGTTGTCGAGATATTAAGGTGCAGTTTTTCTACTTTTTAGTGGTTTTTGGGGCTACCGGATGACTAATATTATTAGATAAGTGATAAAATACGTTAATAGTAACCGCTTATTAATAACCCAGTATCCGTATTTACTAGTAAGCTTACTATATATTATTAGGTAGAGATTATCCTAATTAATAGAAAAGATATAGCTATAGTTCTAATTTACTAGAGGAGGCTCTTATAATACAGAATCTTAATCGCCTAATTTGGTATCATCATTAATTAAAAGGGGGGAGGAAGTAGTTAATCTATAAACCCTACGCGGTACTAAAGGAGTTAAATAATGCGTAGATTGTAAATTAAATAAGGAAGAAGTAGAGAAGAAAATAGATAAAGAAGCTCTACTGCCTAGCTAACGCGTGAAATGCAATATACGCTACATTTTATATAGGTAATAAAATAGTAAGCTTTAGCAGGGGTTTTGGCGCGCAACGGAGATATTAGGGAAAATGCTTTATTTACTATGGCTAAGAAAGAGATTCCTATGGGTTTCCTATTGCTTGGCGTATGATTAACTAACCAGATTATCCGAATATCCTTAACTTCTACCAAAAGCTTTAACTTACCACTAAATCTTACCGCCAAGACAGCGAGCTGTCAGCTAGCTGCAGTCTTATAGCTGACTGCTTACATTAGCAGCCTCTTGGCAGCGAAGCTGACAGCGTCGCTGACTGCTCGAAGCCCATCCTAAGTGCTGACACGATCTCATACTAAATCCCATGATGAATGAGTGTATATGCTTTTCCCGCGCAACTAGCTTACAACCATAGCAGACAAAGTCGTCACACATGCCGAGCCGAGAGCAGAACGGCTCACCTCTTCCACGCACCCATAGGTGCGGCCTTGATATCCCGCTTCAGCGTCACACCCGGCAGCGCGCTCGTGCAGTCAGTCAGGCTGCCTATCCCGCCTGGCACGCCGAGGGTCGCCATTTTCACCATACTGCAAGCCCTGTTAGCATATACACCCACACCAACACATGTTAAACTAGAAGAGTCATATAGCTCCTCAAAATCAAGGGAGAAAAAAACCAGACTCACGCAGGCACAAACGCGTCATCCCATCCCGTCTGACTCGTCGCAAAGCTCCGGAACACCGGCCCGACCTCCGCCTGCGCCGCGAGGTTCTTATCGCTCTCAAACGTAAACGGCGCCGTACCCGTCAGCGTCTGCCCATAATACGCGACGTCCCAAATGCCAGGCGTGCTGTCCTGTGACTCACCAGCCTTGGACTGATCCACGAAAGACTGCGTTGATGTGCTGTGCGCGCCTATCAGCGCCGCCAGGTCCGTCGCCGTGAACTCCTTCTCCTTGAACATCGCCAGCAGCGAGTCTCCCGACCCGTTGACTGGCGGCAGTTGCCCTGCAGGGGCGGCGGTGCTGGAGTCATTGCGGCCAACGTAGGCGGGCACGGCAGGGCCAAGCGGGCAGGTGCGGATGGCGTGGGCTAGGAGGCGTGAGTATTTTAAAGGCCAGGGGTAGGCAGGGAGAATGGAATGCGCGTACCACCAGCAAACTGTATCAAGTCTGCCATGCCGACACCGTACTTCTCTTTTATTTCGGGGAGCTTGGAGCTGATATTAGCCATCCCTGCGTCTTCAGGCCTGGAGAATTCGCCTGCGAGGATCAGAGAGCCATCGCAGCCATTATTGAAGCAGTCGTGGAACGCAGCTCTGATGGCTTGGCTGTAGCAGAGTTAGAATGTGGTTATAGCAGAGATGGTCTGGACGCACCGTGCGAGGTTGTTACATTGTCCACTCGTGAGGAATAGATCAGTGAGGTTGCTGGAGATAGTAGACCAAACGGCTGGGCACGAGGCGCGGGGAGATAGCGTTTCTGATATCGAACGCTTGATGTTGGAGAAAGACGGTATGTGGAGATCACGGGCCAATACAGAGGCGTCTGGTAATCGGAAGGCTTGCGCGACCCCTGATGCGGCCAGGAAATAGACAGCTGCTGAGGCATACATTATCGTGGCCGGGAAGAAAGTGAATATACGAAACAGCAACAGGTGGGACCCAAGGTATGAGAACTAAAAGAGCAAGATATGGAAAACACTCTACCACATAAATTCCAGCTCAACTTGAGATGGTGCCTTACATCTTTATACAGCTTGTACGAGCTCCAGTGTCCCCCCTGTGTGCGCGAGCAACGCACACAGCAATTTCGGTAATCACTAGCCAAGTACAATATCCAGCGTAGATACTGTACGCTTGCCAAAAGAGCTGTGCACCCGCAAGAAAGGCAGGGCCTTTAATTTTTAAGGTCGATGATAATCATGCACCGCCTAAATGATACGCATACACCCCCTAATTAATATACATACACCTCCCTAAAATAGGCCTAGATCCTTCTACTTTAGGTTTAAAAACTGCATGAATTTAGCCTTACAGCTAGTTCTATAAAATATAAATCACATTAATACTCAACTCGTCGCGAGCTATTAGCATTTAAGTAAAATATCGCATATGCCAGACGCGGGCGGGGGCCTGCTACATTCTTTCCGAGCCTACAAACCACCACGAGAGGCAATGATCAGACTCACGGAGTCTTCTACGGGAAAGCATGACTCACACAGTGTTGCGAAAGGCTACCAGAAAATGCTGCATCTGCACCGCGATGGGAGCAGGGAATGCCGGCATTGGGGAGTTTGGAAGACAATAGTCGACCGTTACCCAACATCGAAATGCTTCAGCCAGCCAGCACCAATAAAGCGAGAAAAGCCAGAGACAATAGGGAATATCGAATCAGCAATGGCGCAGGAAACTTCCAAAGACCTTCAAGAATCATAGGCTAGTAGAATAGAGATTCTGTAGCTATCTAAGAATAAGACTATTTACGATCCAGAAATCGGATTGAAGAAAGCGGCGCGTTTTGAGAATATCCGAAGTAATACAGACCCATTATTAAAGCAAAATGGCAAGCTGGATATAGAAGCTAAGAGCAGGGTAAGCCATGCGCGAAGAGATACTAGACAAGGGGAGACCTCTACGGGTGCCTGAAGTCAGAATCAGGGGTCTATACCGTGCTTTCAGGGGCAGCTGCAAGCCACAATTCAACCTGAAATTTCATCTTGGCCTTTCGCGCCCTGAACCAGGGTTCTTTCGTTGGGATGGATACTGCATCCACCCGACCCCGTGGAGAAATGATGCAAGGCACGCCTAAGACCGTCTGTCGGAAGCTCTGGAAGCAGAGGAAGTAGCAGGGCCATTAGCTGCCTACATCATGAAACGGTTGTCGTATTTTGTAGAAGACCTCTATGGTCACAGAAAATCTTTCTAGTGATTTGGAGATGTAACAGAGCGCAGAACACGTATTAGGATTGTATGAGAAAAGGCGTACCTGAACGCATTCCTCATATGGCCGATCAGTGGAGAACCGTCATCTGTCTAGCTCAGCGCTGTTGTAGAACGAAAAAAGCCACGGCTTGCGAGTCGCTTCCCGACAGCAGCTTCGGCTTTCCGTCCTCGCTTTAAGGTCTGTGTAGCATGAACGTCGATTTTGAGGCTTACTGGACGGATGTCCTTTTGGAGACCCGACTGCCCCTGGGCGCAAATCCAATATTGACGTGCAGATCACTGCGGAGGCGACGCTTTAATATCCGGGTTCGGAAACGTGGATGCGTCTTAACGCAGCTCTAAGAATCAAGTTTTTCACCGCTTGAGAATTCTTTGAGTGCGCAGTTTTGCGTGCAAAGAATATCTAGAGGCTGTGAGATAAGGTATTGATGGTTCCACGAGATCGTGCAGCACGCTGAATGTACATGTACAACGTAAATTTACAGAGATTGGATAAAAGCTTGTGCATGTCTGGTTGCTCTTCAAGGCCTACTTGGACAAATAAGTAGGGGGCTCTATTACCATAATTCTTCTAGCCAATCGCGATAATTTGAAAGGTATTAAGAGGTATTCCTGAAAGCAGGACCCTGAATTTCACATTCAACAGCACCAATAACCAAACTTGAGAATGATGCTTAGATACTGCTCGTGTCGAATGTCAGGGAGGCTCCACGTTTAGCGACTTGCAGTCTTGCAGTCCTTCCTATTCAGAGCCTTTTTTTCGCAAAAATGCCTTGATACCAGCTTATAAATTCCAATTATCTCGGCTACACAGACTTAGCATCGTGAAAACCAGACCCTAGTGTTGCACCTCGCCGAACATCGCCAGACTGAGCAACAGAATCACCCATGTCCCCGGTATACCAACTGTCGATCTCGGAGAACAATCGGCAGTGGAAATAGCCTGATTGCAGCTGCGAGAGCGGGAGAGGAAACAATTCTTGAATGGAACCTTAGCTGCTGAAATCGACTTCAACTGCAAGATAGCCTACGCCTCTTTACCCCACCAAGACGAGCTTCTGCCTAGAGCGATAACAAGCAAAGGATGTCGAGCGAATATGAGAATAAAGCAAGCTTTAGTATTTCCGCAGGCAATCTTTAACCTGCTTATATAGTCACCGCATGTTCAAAAATTCCTTATTGTCAGCCGATCCTCCACCTCCCACCCTTATACCCCAAACAACCAAAGCGCCTTCCCCAAAGCTCTAAAACGACATTTCTCCCTTAAGGCATGAAGCACCAAAATGCCATACAAGCATAAAGAATTATGCCTACCAAGAATAAGATCCGATGCCGGAAACTATATGCTAGGGCGTACAACTGTGCAATGCGTAATGTACAGACCGCGAATTATCGAAATGCAATGAACGAGAATAGCACAGAATTTTGTTAGGTATAATGCCGCCAAAATCATCGACAAGAACGCAGAATCTCTATCCAGGTCGTCGGAATGCTTCAACACCAAGCGTCGGCGTTTCAACCCATTTATTGGAAGGTACGCCTTCGTTCTTCCGCCGCTCAAAGAAGTTCTGGCATTCGTGCACAATAACGGCCCATTCTGCAAGCGCGCGACCTGCATATCTGCTTGAATTTGCAGCCGCTCCTTTGGGCTTCGCGCTTCCAAGAGAGGACAGGTTAATTCCATGAGCCTGAAAGAGCGTTTGCGCTGGTAGAGGTAGTCGTGGTGGGTACACGCGCATGTTGCCTGGTGTTTGGAAGCGCTTATCAACCCATTCTAGGGAAAAACGGAAGCAGTAACTGCGGTGCGAGACTAACTGGGGGCGTTCTTGCGAGGGAGGATTCTTCTCGTTCGGGGGTGTTGTGGTTGAGCCTCTTTCTTGAGAAGATGGGGAAGGCTTAGAGAGCTCCTTTGATGGAGGCCCAGGACTTCGTGATTTCGAACGCGACTTTGGAGTGCTGATAAGAGTTCTCAGCAAACTCCATCTTCTTTTACCGTTATCTTCTTCATTTTGCCCAAAGTCCGAAGAATCGGTCGACTGTGCAGATACTGGTCGTGGCTCGGCTTCAGGAATTGCGCCTAAGGATGAGAGTCTCTTGGAAGACGCTGACTGAACCACTCCATCGAAAGAGAGAAATGGGCCTCCACTTCCAATAATGGGGTTGTCCGTGCGTATAATGAGTAGTCGACGGCCCGGTGCTGGGTTGCACGGCGCAGTAGATGGAGGCAAACCTTCCTTTCGCTCAGCTTCCTCTCGTAACCAAAGATAATGGGCCCAAACAGAGCGCAATCTATCGCTCAGTCTCCGCAATATTTCTCTGTCCGGTCTATTAGCGAGTGGAAGTGCAGATTAAGTAAGTGACTTACATATCACTATCAGTTTCTTCTCCATCATGCCGCGCAATCCGCCAGCATAACAAACGCATGAAATACGCTCGGACCATCGGGCACCAATGATTGAACCGGCTCTCAAAAAACTCTGGTTCTAGCAAGAAATCAAGACACAACTCGGCTTTGCGGCTCTCATTACCGACTACCGTGGTCCAGACACTATACAAAAAGGCATATAATTTGATCTCCGTAGTTGTGTTTTGACTAGCTGCCATCTGCTTGCACACAGATAGCCAGAAAGGCCAATCAAGGGCTGATTTCTGAATGGACGTGATCTGTTCGTATCGAACCAAAATAACAAAGGCCTCTTCTAAGAAATCGCAGAGGGTGTAACATGCATTATTGTCGTAGATGGAAATTTTCCGAGCAGATGCCTTCAGTAAATGATCAAAAGCTTCTGCAAACATTTGTCGTGCCGTAACATAATTGGAGCTTCTCTCGGAAAAGAAATCTCGTATCAACATGATCAAACGATTCTCCGCCATCAGTCTGGTAGCATTAGTAGGTGGCAGTGGTATAGTCGAAGGTGAAGCATCCGGATCGCTCAGGACGTCGTCAAACGTGATTAGTGCAGCTCCATTAGAGTGGTCTTCTTGCTGCAATGTAGTTGAATGGCGATTGATAGTGGCATCCAAGTTTGTCAAAATCTGGGAATGAACCATCACTAACCCAGGCACACAAATGCGTTCTGCACAAGTTGGTTCTGGTGGCAGGAAGTCTGTAGCGAGGATATGGTAGTGTTTGACAAATACGTAGAACAAATCGCTCTCAGTACCTGACCACCTTTTTACCCATGGCCCGTACCAATCCAGTTTCGCCGTTCCAAGCGGTAATGCAGAAGGTTTACGCAAGGACCGCACGGTTTTGGCCGGAGAATGGAACTTCAGTGCATGAAGGCAGGGAGGGAACGCGGGGAGGATTTGGTTAGAGACACTTTCCATTCTGTCTTGTCTTGATATCCCTGATTCCTCAAGGACGCGTCTCATTGTGTCAAGAGACGGCTCCCATAATCGCACAAGTATATCAGCAACTCCAAGGCAGAAAAAGAATGAATAAGCACACGTCTTGCCACAGAAAGTCACAAGGCTAGCAGGTGCATTTCGCAGAGACATTTTGTCAACTACAAATGCCATCTGCGCGAGAAGGTTTTGAGTAAAGATATTTCGGACGTTGTGGTAGACCGACTCAGCCAGGAAGTCCGAGGCACCTGACGAAAGCGATGACGTGGAATTTGACGTTAATGTAGGTACAGGTTCAGTCCTGTCTGCCAAGGGACAGAAGGGAGATGGCGAAAGTCTCCACTCCGGTCTTTCCATGATTCCAGCGATTCCTTCCAGTATGGCCGGTCGATCAGTCCCGGATATGGATTGATTGTTCCTTCCAGCAAGAAGTTCCAACAGGCCAGTCCACCATCCATTCAGAATATTCGCTCGTCTATCCAAGTCTTCAGGGCGCAGCTTGTGGTTCGAGGGATGGGTTGCGTATGACCGTAGAAAAGGCAGCAGGGTAGTCCGGAGGACGTTGGCTTTCAAGGCAATAGATTTAGCTTGAAATCTGCGGGTAATGTGTTTAGCCACAAAAAAATCAGTGTTGATATAGGAATGCTCACTTGCGAAGGTCACCGTCTAGTGCACGGAAAACGTTCCAGAGTTCGTCCTTCTTTCTTAGTTCAGTCCTAATGCCCTTGAGTTTATCTGATGACAGATGTCTTGGAATAGGCGGAATCCGTTCAGAGGTGGGAGAGGGTGTCACGTAAGATAGCTTATCGGTGGAGAAAGACTTTGGTAAAGGTGGTAGAGCAGGGACTTTGGGGACCGGTGGAGTCAGATCTGCTGGGTTAGAACCTTTCAGTAAGGCACTGAGGGGTCTCTTGGGTTTTTTGGTCAAGACAGTCCCTTTTCTTGAGAGAGGCGAACCATCACGCTCATCGTTTGATCCTATCTTTTCCGAATTGCTAGACAATGTGATTATCGACTTCCGACGGCCTGCGTCCGAGTTCTTGGTATCATTTGTAGGCCCTTCAGCCCCAGCTGATCTACTTCCATCCTTACTTGGCGAAGATGATCGAGACTGTGAGGAGATCCACGATTTCCGCTTTAGCTTCGAAAAGGACCTCGAAGGGGATCTTGATTTCGCAAAATCCGTGCTACTCCGGCTTAGCCGTTGAAGTTTTTCGGTTGGTGAGTTGTCAGGACTGTCCTGGTTCTGGCTGCCGAAGAGAAGGAATCTCGAAGAGCGGCGTGAAATGGTTTGTTGCAATGATAGCCGCTCAAATGCTGCAGAGACTTCAGCCTCCGGGCTCGTCCCTCCGGAAGAGTAAGGTCCTTCGTCGCCATTGCTGTCTTTCGAGGCCTTCAGCTCGTCCTCAGATATAGTGCCCTTTAGTTCGACGATTCCTGCCTCGTCAAACAATTCTTTTACTTGTGGGAAATATGTGTAGCTGGCAGCGCGAGGAAGATATACAGATTCAGGTAAACGCGGGTCGTCGTTACTAGGTCCTACAAGTTCTGAGGCACTCCGATCCCGTCCACGGCTCTTGTTTGCAAGCATATCATGACCGCTCGTGGCAGAGGCAACAGCGTACATAATGAATAGATTTATACAATGGGTCTTGCTCCATGGGTTGCTAGAACACTGAGAGGAATCGTCTACCGCTAGTGTCTCATGGTTTCTCGATCAGGCTGGAGGGGTAGTCGAGGTTGTATGTTCACACAATAGCCCAGCAGATAGGAGACGGCGGGAAGAATTGTAGTCGGGGCTAGTGCTTTACGTGGCGGGTGTTCGTGGACAAACGGGTGGAGTAGAAACAATTGACCAAAGGTGGTAACGACTGACGTTGACACGCCTCAGCAGCGGTCCTTAGCAGGCGTTGACTGATTTCCGCAGGATTGACTGGTTTGAATCAGGGAGGCTCCTCGACAGACTGGGCAGAGCGGGACGACGTTGAGCGCTGCAAGGATTGCTGGGCAGGGGTTGCTTGAAGTTTATTTTTGGTGGGCTGCATGCAGTGGCGGCTGTTGAAGGCGTGAGGCGACGGTGATCTTTAGGGTCGGTTCGGCTGCTTTTCATGGGGCTTATGGGGCCAATGGAGCCGCTCACCACCACTATGAAAATGTTGTCGAGAGCTGGAGAATCACGCCACGGGCATGGACGCAAGCTGGAGGAGTAGTTGAGAAGCCTCCGCCAGCAGCCGTCTGAATATAACCACAAGTCTTGCCCGGAATTTCACGTACTCAAGAGTGGGCATGCTCCACAAAGCAACGTAACCGACACCCATCTTATTTGCTGTGTCCAGCAGATCTGCCAAAATCCATCCTCTGATTTTCAATTACAAGCCAGCTTATCGCGCATGGGTGTAATATGCATCATCAGGTAATCCGAGCTAGTGCAGAAGGTGTTCGTGCGAACAGCCCTTGGACGAAACAAGAAGCATTCGATAGGTACGCACTGATAAAAAAGCTAGACTGTTTCAAATCGTCGAAGTAGATTCGTTAGAGAGATACCCGTCTTTCCTCATCCAGCTGTGTTTTGTGACCGTACTGCACACCGAGAGTTTCTTTCGCAGCATGCAGTGGTTTGAGATGACGAGGCCTCTGCTGCATCGCCGCCTCCACTCCGCTTGGTTCCGATGCACTGGACACCCGAAGAGGCTGCGATAAGTATGCATGACGAGACTGCCGACCTACGCAGTGAAGAATTATGCTAAGGTCCGCGAATCGAGCATCATGTAAGAGAGGCTTACTAGAGCAGTGGAGCTCTCCCTATCCCACCAAAGTTAGAAAAACCTAGTTGGTTGGCATGATGAAACACGTAAGGCTTGTCCCAAGACTTAACGGCAGCTATTATAGCTGGAACAATGCAATATTAACTCAGCCAGATATTGGTCAGCTAATCTTAGCACAACTGGGGTTGCACAGTTTGAGATCGGGCACATGAATAGGCTCCCATTCAGCAGTAGCTTAACGCTCAATTGATATTGACGCAATTGATAGGAAATTTTACAGGTAGTTGATGATATAAATACTGCAGTCTAGTGAACAGCGTGAGCTTCATCCTCCTCCTCCTCAAACCAATCTTCCTCCACCACGGCCGAGCCTCCTTCACTCGATTGACCCTCAATATCAACCTGCTGGGTCTCGTATGTTTTTAGCTCGTTTGCGATGTCACTCTCTTCGGGTGATGGTGGAGGTTTAGGCATGTTGAATTTTTGGACGTGGCCCTCGGCATCCGTTTGTTTAACTTGGGGTGGCTTGTAGTTCTTCAACTCGCGGAGGTACATTTCCTGGACCAAATCGGCTGCCAAAAAGGTAATCGAGTTAGTGATTACTGCAACGGAGGCTCTGAGAGATGGTTTACCTTGCCGGACAGCGGTGGGTGCGATGAAGGAACGACGCGAAACTACGGCATGTCGCTGCCGGGCAACGCGGACGAGCGACTGGCGCTGCGAGGTATTGTCAGATAGCGTAAGCATAACAGACCCAATTGATGCTTACCGAGGCCCTGAGAGATTGAGCAAGCATTGTGTTGGAGAGGACGTGGTTGGTGTAGAGCAGACGATGAGACCTTCCCGGTCATAAGGTTTCGGCATGCTTGAGGTTTTCAGAGCCGCACGCCGAAAGCGGAATGGCGCCATCTGACTCTGCCTCAGCCTCAGCTTCAAATCAGTCATCGAAGGCAGCCTTTGTCCTTCACCTTCATCTTCACCACGACCTCGACACTTCACTCTGAAATCCGTGCCTTGCAGTCCAGTGTCGAAACGCCGCTCGTTAAACTAGATCGTCCGTGTTTCATGTATTACTAACCGCTCTGAGTGACAAAGAGGTACTGGGGCGACGCTTTCACTTCAACTTCATTTCGCGCTGTTGGGATGCACCAACTGTTATAGATTCATTGAACAATAGCACAATAATAGTATGTTTTGCTCTCGCTAGTCACTGACTAACAGAGAAGCGATTTTTCAGGCTTCTCCCGCCTCAATCTCTCTTCTCTCCAGACTTTGCCGCCCACTTAACGATCATACCGCTCTCTGTGGCAAACTGCTGAAAGCCTTCAAAGCCTCATCTCCTGTCTACCTCCACCCAAGCAACTCCACTTGGCCGATCGTCCCCATCTAGACATCTTGCCAGATCATCCGACCTTACTCTCCTCTGCGCTCGCATTCGCAGTCATGGCTACTGCTCCGGACGGCCGTGTGCTCTCGCCAGGAGAGGTTTATAACGAAGTTTCTGAGCCTGTCAAACCCCAGGAATGGCAGGAGGATCTCAACGTCACTTTGATGTGTCCGGACTGCAAAGAATTTCCACCAAACTTGGTCGAAGAGTTCTCTTCTGGTGACACAGTTTGCGCTTCGTGCGGCCGGGTTTTAGCGGACCGCATCATCGATACTCGATCTGAGTGGCGAACGTTCTCCAACGACGATCAAGGAAACGATGACCCTTCTCGTGTTGGAGAAGCCGCGAATCCTCTACTCAACGGCTCTCAGCTGCAGACTGAGATATCGTTTGGTGATGGCAATATCCGCAGCCGTGACTTACACAGAGCTCAAAACAAATCTACACATGACAAGGGCACGAAGACACTTCTCGCTGCTTACAAGCAGATTGGAACCCTATGTGAATCTGCGCAGATCCCGCATATAGTCGCGGATACAGCAAAACATCTCTTCAAAATGACGGATGATGCGAAGCTCTTCAAGGGCAAGTCGCAAGACGCCATAATTGCTGGCTGCATCTTCATTGCATGCCGACAGAATGATGTCCCTCGGTCCTTCCGCGAGGTTTTCAAGTTAACCAACGTCACCAAAAAGGAGATTGGGCGCACATTCAAAGCACTGGAGAAATTCCTCTCCAACAAGATTCGTGAAGGACCTATGATTTCGGGCAGCGGTGCTGTCATGAACAATGGCGCCTATAAAATCACGAAATCTACTGAGGCTTCTGAGCTCATTGGCCGCGCATGCAACAAGCTCAATCTGTCGAATTACATCGGCATCATTGCGCAAGATGCAGCAAACCGTGTTACTGCTCTTGGCGTTGCTGCTGGTCGATCCCCATTGTCCATTACTGGCGCATGTATTTACCTGATTGCACACCTTATGGGTCAACCGCGCACGCCAAAGGAGATAGGATTAGCGGTGGATGTGAGCGATGGCACAATCCGCACAGCTTACAAGTTAATCTACAACGCGCGGGACACAGTCATTGAAGAAGAGTGGATTCGCAAGGGTGGGGACCGCTCCAAAATTCCTGTTGGTTAGAAGAATATTGGGCCAGCAATGATGCTACACACAAACAGTTTGTATTGGAGTTGGACGATTACGAAGGCATGGGCGGCGTCATCTGGGTTTGAGCATGAAAATTTGAGATGCACGGACTCGTTGCTTTTCGGTTAATGAAACATTCCCCTGAGCGTTTTTTTCAATAATCGATACCCATCGCTAAACCGCGATTATCGCGTTCAATATATTCATTTGTACTCGGGCATTCGGTCTTAAGAGAAGGGGTTTAAGTGCAGAAGAACGTGAACCAAAGAACTGCTTTAATCCATTTGTCAGCCAGCACCCGTCCAATAATAATAACGTCAACCTCACATCAACATTAGAAGAGCAACACTTCTATATACCATGATCTACTTCACAACTCAAATATATCATCACACTATTTACTATCTAGTCACTTTTAATTCTACTCGAAGCTGCAGCCAAGCGCGGTAGTCAACCATATGCCTAATACTTCATCCTTCTCCATTACGCCTTCATCTTTGCAGGGTTACCTTGCTCTCCGTTTAGACCATAGCTCAAACTTTAAAGAACGTGCGAGTTGTCGTTCCTGAATTTTGTAATAAAATAAAAATAACTAACAGTAGGCTTGAGAAACGAAAATTCTATATACAGGAAAAGCCCATAGACCTCCAGATTACGCCAGCAATTTTAGTTTTGCAGGTTATCTTAATAATCCTTTCATTTTCCGTTTTAGAATCTTACCTTCTTCCTAGAAGAATAAACTCGCGATTCCCATTTGGGAGGCAAAGAAATATGCCAAGGTCAAATACGAATGCGAGTCTCCGGTGAAATAGTCAAAATTTCAGCCAATACGCAAACTATCCTAATAAGAAGCAATGGGAAGACCGCCGAATTTTGGCTATAATAGCATTTTGCTTATTCTTTTAAGTGTATATCGCAGATCATTTCTAAACCGCCCGTAGAAGGTGTACATTAACTCTAAATCAGTAATGTGAAACCCCTCCATCGTTAAATCACCAAAGATTATCTTCCAACTATGGCTTAGCCTAGTGGACGTTACACATAACTTGTATCTAAGAATTCATTAAATAATACTCCTAGCGAGCTTCAAGAGGAAACTCTTAGTTATCAAACTTAGGTTGCCCTAGGTGGGTCATATTGAACTCCACGGCCGGTAACGTGAACTCTATACATGGTACCATACTCCAACTTTCAACATATGTTTTTGGCAGTTTCTACCCGCACAGCCTCTCTCATCCACTTCCCGCTTGTGCTATAATAAGCTCGAACATCGATTCCTTTCTCTCTACGCACCACGATCTCGTTCTGGAACTTTGCCGCGTTCCCACAGACCAGGAGTGGATAAGTCTCGCAGACACACTAACATACGATTAGCTTAGGACCGTCCACAAAAAGGCTCTGCTTATCGGCGCACCACCTATCGATGCTGCCGTATCGAAGAAGGCTGCGGAGGAGAAAAAGCACACAGAGGTGGAAGACGGCAAAAAAGCCGCCGCGCAAGCGCAAGCCGACAAAGACGCTCAAACCTAGGCTTAGTGATCTTTTTGGACTGGGTTAGTCCTGGATCTCCATGGTGGAGCTGTAATTTAACTGGACTGGATCTTGCCAATTTAATTAATTGGATGGAGTGGATTTGAAACCGCGAAGCTCTTAGAGCTCTAATTCTCTAACCCAATTTAGACAGGTGCAACGTAAGGATAGAGCGCAGAGGTATTAGCGCGTATAGGTAAGCCAATTAGCGACGCCGACGATAAGCTTTAATTCCGGAATTAGATGTAGAAACTATATAATTTGAAAACTCTAATATATACAAGTGTTATTCCTCCTGCCCCCGTCATCGTCGTTGCTTTAATTAATTAATTCTTATCTATTTTCCTACTGCCACTATAGATTAATACTTGTTAACCGAATTGCCTCCTACATCCAACAACGTAATCCTTACGCCTAAGAGCTTTAACCTAAAGCTAATAACATAGTTCACGAGCAAGCGGGCCACCCGAGCATGTGGGCCACCTAGGGCAAATAATGCGAATTACTCAACCACGAATAATTATATTTAGTGTAGCTATCTACTGGCTAGTTATCTGCCGTCTAGGGCACGTACGTGCCGTGTGTTCTATTGAATAACACATACTGCACTTGCGTAGTGCTCGTTGCGGTCGCTCGGCCGCCGCCGCTGCTGGCCCCTCTACTGCCCCCTCTTGGGCAGCTTGTGCTCGAGAGGCCCCTTCTGCTCCTAATAGAACACCCCCCTTAGCTATATACGTGCGCCTCTTTGCCCTCTTCTTTTTCTGGCGCTGGTTTTCCATGCATAGCTTCTTATTTTCGCTTGCAAGTAGCACAGCGCTTAACATTGCCATTTTGCACCCCTTAACAAGCTGGCTAAGGGCTTATCCTGTCGGACTTAGTGGGCTACGTATACGCCGCTGGAGATAGCACTTTAGTAAGGCTATCTGCTTCTGTAGCTTAGTAATATTATAAGGTGTTTTAGCTGCCCAAGATGCATTCGATGGTGAACGGTGCTGGGGTAATGGCGTCTAATATTTGGCATGTAGCTGCAACAGCACGCGATTAGGGCTGTACGGAATAAGGCCAGTAGCTGCAAATCCTGCCTATATATTATTTTAATGTAGCGCTATTTGCCTAGCCTGCCTATATAGTGGCAGGAATTCGTATTTATCAATATAGTTAACGCCGCGGCTTATAATCTGTTTAACGCTGCATCTATAGGCCTGCTTTAGTGCCGAGAAACAGCCTATATCTAGAGGCTGTAGTAGATGCAATAAATGCGCCGGTATACAGGCAATAATAATATTGTGATTTAGGCAGAACTAATTAAATTTAGGGTTAACGTGGCTGCCGTGGCCGTCTAGTATAAGCAGCCGATGCGTGCCAACGGTGTGATCCTTTGTATGCTTATGGAATAGCTTTATCTAGATTAGGCCAATCTTATTTATTATCCAGCCATTATCGCTAATGCCGATTAACTAGTCGTGTGGAATAATATCGTCCTTATACTAAGCAGCTTGGTGCCCCCTCTATATATACAGTTAAGATCAGCGGCCAAGACATCCCTGGTCTATACCCAACACAGGAAAGCTAAATCGACATGGGTAGTGTCGATCGGTAGTCTGTGCACTAATTGTAAGAAAAGGACTCGTGTAAAGATTGATCTATGAAAGAAAAGAGACTATTTATACATGAGATATAAGCCACAGGTACCCCTGATCTATACCCCTATAGGAAGGTAACACAGCGCGATCGACAGGTAGTCACGATCATTTGACACCAGCAAGACGCCACATGAAACACCACATTGGCGAGCATAAAGGTGCACATAGCGACGCCACGGGAAAAGGTCATAAGGTAAGATGATTTATGATTTCATTTGTTTCAAAGTGCAGATGCAGTTTGATAGAGTCAATGCTGACAATAATATTTAGACTGGAGCTTCGACGCGCCACGGTCCACAGCCCTCAACATATCTCATGTTCTTTGCCCTTACTTCCCTGAGCTTCTTATCTCTGCTCTAAGGCGACTTGGCCTAAGAGCGCACAAAGATGGAAGCCCATTTGCGAAGGATGAATACACTCTCCAACCCAATAAAATTTCATATTTTTCCTATTCAGTTTTTGTCTTTGCACACCAATTTGTGTGTGCAGGCTATGGGAGTTAAAAGGGCAAAGGGTTTGGGTTAAAAGCGTGGGGAATACTACAAAAACTTTATCTAGAGCAATGTTAACCCCTAGTCCCAAACCTAACTTTCTTCTAAGACGTTCAATATTCTGAGATTATATACAGGAGACTGAAGTCTCACATCCTTCTCCAGTGAACAACCACACAGGGCAAAGAATGGACCTAACGTAGCTTATGGGCTTTTGACGGTTGGGGGAGGGTTTTAACGGGTTTCCTTACCGCTTGCCTGTTTAGGCTTAGCGACTCATACTGCTGCTTCAAGAATCAAAACATTGAATCCCTTAATGCTTGATCTATATCTAAGAAATTTACCCTTAACGCCACTATGCCCCGTTGGACTCGCGAACCTAATGCAGACGAGGATTGAGTTAGTAATCGCTGGCTTCAAGAATAGCCTCTGTAAAAGCCGGGAAGATGCTGCAAAGTCTTACGGCGTTGACCCAAATACATTGCGCAGGCGACTTAACGGAAAACATAAATCTCACAAAGTCGCGCATACTCAGCAGCAGCAACTACTACCCCCTGCAGAATCTGCAGTTGTGCGACAGTGTATATATCTTACAAGCGCCGGCTTTCCTGCTCGAGTTCGAACGATCCGAGTTATTGCAACTAAGATTCTTGAGGAACAAGCAAGAAAGCTTCCTCCCTATCAACCACCACCGCAGGCGCTATAAGATGTCGCGATGGGGCCTTAATTATATGGAACTAAAGCCTCATTTTATTAATATCGTGGAAAATACTGCGTGATACCTTTTGTTAAGAAAATGCCTGCAATTGAGCATTTTAAGGCATTCTTTTTGATGTTCAAAACCGTCAAAACTCCCTAACCGTCAAAAGCCCATAAGCTACATTAAGTCCAGCTATGCCTCCCGGTTGTTTCCTGCAAAATATCCATCATATCCTCATAGCTGCAGTAGGCATTTGACCCGGATAATGCGGGTAAATCTCCTCCCCGCTGCGATAAAGCAGGGGCAGGATAACTAGGTATCCTGGGTTCCATGGCTAGTACACTACTTATTAGACAGTAAGTCGGTAATAGAGTTAAGAGTTACCGACTGGCTTCCTCTTATGCACTAACTCCTTAGCGCTCTATTCCTCTACAGCCGTAGTGCGAATTGGGTATAGATCTAGAGCTCTAAGAGTCAAATTAACCGTAGACCCACTCCAATCCACCAATCAGAAGGCCTAATCCAAATCCACATCGAAGCCGAATCCACATTGGAGCCCCAATAGACCCTGCCCTAAATAGATTACTGATCTACAGATTGCTGCTGCCCCATGTTTCTGAATAGATACGCATACTAAGTGCTTTGCCCGAACCGATTAAACTAGAAGATGTAGAGAATGCTTCTTTGAACATAGGCGGACGCCGGAGATTGCTGTGGCAATGCATGGGAATGAAAACAAAGATGTGATATTAGAGAGTATGAAGCATAAAGATCAATGAGCTCGTGAAGCTCTTAGGAAAGTGCGAGGGAAGCTCTAAAATCTGAAAACTAGAGAAGTTGTGACAAATTTCTGCACCTATGAAATTTATTGGAGCAGGGAACATCGCCCTATCCTGGAAATTGAGCTTCTTGCATAAAGTTTTGTTTCTTATTGAGAAAGCGTTGAAAGCAAATTATAAAGTTTGAGTATAACTTCTCAAACGGTAAGCGTATTTAGACTCTTCTAAACTGTAGGTGTAGTGAAATTTATATAACACCGCATGTTAAGCAACCGGGTATAAATAATTGACTACCAAAGTGTCCTAGCCTAAATTTTATATTACGATTCTGTCCGCGAAGCTTTTTAATAGGCTCCACTTCCGAAAGCCTGCCGTTATTGCAGCTAGGAGGAAATATGCCTTGGAACCCATCCTTCTAGAACCGATTGAATTAGTTATTATACCATGATCTAACGCGTCGCATATAAGTTAAAATATCCTAAGTAGAATGAACAAATATACGTGAGATAGTTCACTCAGTCATGACCAGGCTGGGGTTTTAGTGGAATTAGCTTGGAGCGGACATCTCCGATTCGCAGCAAGTCCAGTAACGTATAAGGGGACATTAGTAATTCAGCTGTTTACCGAGCAATTGACTTCACATATGTTATATCATAACAGCGAATTATAGTTAGAACGGCTCTAGCTCATCATAAGTGTTCGGCATTAAAGAATTCTATAAACCGCATGTAAGCCACCCGTGCAACCAGGCACCAGCTCTAGAGGGCAATGGGACCCCGTGGCATGCACTCAACACGCCATCAAATGCAGAAATTCGTTCATCGCAGTTTACACTCAGAAATAGCATCCCAATTCCAAACGCCTGTGAAGTGACTCATACCGTACCACAACCCCCGAGTCCGGGGGTTTACATCAAGATACAGGATGTCTCTTCAGCCCGGCGGTTTTACGCACGTAAATTATTCTAAAATTTTAATCACAGCGGCCGGCCTCTGAAGTAATCGAAGTTGGAGTTCTCTTCCAAACGAGGCGTCTCATGCCCCATGGGTGCCGCTCCATGCAACAAAGCAGTTTCATCTCTTAGTTGGTATGGATTACTCTCTGTTCGCGTAGTAGTCATATCAGCACCTCCATACTTCTGGCCATCGGGGCTAGGACTGTATTCCCTTAGCGTAGATGGAGTGGTATGGTAACCAGCAGGATATGTTGTGCCGGAAACACCCTCCTCGTCCGGAGTGAATGTACGTTCTGAGTCGCGAGAGACACTGCGGCCGCGATCATTCGTCATGACAGATCCGGGAGTTCCAGATCGAATAAGATCTGAAGGTTTACCATAGACTTCGCCATCCCCACCGAATTCCTCACTAAACTCTGGACGGTCTTTGAAGTTCTCGAAATCGAGGTTCTGTTCCGAGACAATCTCAAAGGGAGCCGGTGCGCCAGCAGCTTTGCCAGGCCGATCGCGGGACATACGCTTCATGCTGTAGACATCACTGTAACCTGCAATGTTTGCAGCATCTGCGTCCATGTCAAGCCGGCCACGGTAAATTTGGCTGAGGAGATGTTGAGACTTTTCGTGTACCATTGGGATCGTAAGTGGTTTATACAGAGCGGGATGGCCAAAGCGAACACCTACACGGTCGCGGCGACGCGACTCTTTGTCAATAGGCATAGCAGCTTCGGGACCTTTAGTTTCGCCTTTGGTGTAATAATGGATTTGATTGTCAAAGGCGGTTTTGCAGTAGAACTTGAAGGCGATTAGGAGAAAGGGAAGTGGTACCATAACGCCGAGCATAGGCCAGCGGTCTCCGCGGGCAGAGACGAGCAGGGCGACAACGACGTTGGAGGCAAAGGCGGCGAAAAGAACCCGATTGAATAGGACACGCCAGAATTGACCGCCAGATTCGGTTTTGGTGATGAAGACATACCTGAATCAAACTGTTAGCTAAAAAAAAACCCGCCACTTGTGGAGTAGATTGTTTTAATCAACTTACATTAAGAGATACTTCTTCCAGTAGGCGTCAATAACAAAGTAAAGTGCAGTGACCAGTAGTACAACCGGTTGTAGAGTTGAAAAACACAAAGCAACGGTCATGTAGAAAAGGAAATAATTATAGTAGCTTGCATAGTCGAATGGTGGAGGCGCAGTCCATTCAATCATCTGCCGAGGAGTTGGACTCAAGAATTTTCGAGCGAAAGAGCCCCACGCTAGGTTGGCAATTTGAGATAAGTCAATGGCGGCACCAAGATTGCGCTGAAGTAGCCAGGAGATCCAGAATGGCGAAACGTTGCACAAAGCCAACATTATTTTGACCAAGGGCTGGCCGTCTTGCAAAGCTTGCATGAGCGTCTTGTTCTGGTTCTTGGTCTCGTCAATGACGGTAGCAATAAACTGCCAAAGGGCAGCGAAGAGCGAGAAGACGATGAGATTGTTGAAGACAAAGAAAGAGAAGAGCTGATGGATCACATGTCTCTCTCTAGATGTTTTGGTCACGTCTCCGGCCTGTATCGAAAGTCGGCGGAAAATAGACGGTAGAAAGAAGTAGAAAAGCGACGTAATGGCTGGCGAAGCAACACCCTGGATGACAGCCCAAAAATTTGGGTTTGTCTCCAATTGGGTCCTGAATCCAGCCCAGACAAGCCCAAGATTTGACAAGTTAGTCAAAAAGACAGCAATCAAGGCGTTAGGCGCGATCCAAACCAAAGTGAGTAGCGCTACCCACAGGTTGTTGATAATGCGTCGCCGTTTCCGAGTACCAGGAGTAAATGGGAGGTTTTTCCAAATGATATCATTTGGCTTGGGAGCTAGCCTCACGGTAGTACCATGAGGATGTCTTCTCTTAGCTAGATACGCAACGCTGTGTGCTGAATCAATACTCTCGTAGCTTGCAAACCCGTAAGGCATCGCATCACGCTTATCGACAGACTCTCGTACTTCTCGAATCCTCTTTTCCAGCTGATCAATCCGGCTCGTAAGGTAATCGATTGCATCAACCTTCTCATTCTTGCCAGCATGAGAAGAGTCTTTCTTAGAGGGCTTGCACATTGGTCGGTTTGCCGGTAGTTTACTGGGATTTTTGAGATATTTAGCCAAAACTTTCTCAAGTTCGATCACAGCTTCCTGGTGTTCCTCGATGAGATCTGGTAGGTCCTTCGTATTTCGTGCAATAGCTGCTCGGGGCACTTCTGGGGTGGTTTTTAGGTCGTCTGTGATCTTCACTATGCCTTCATCGCTGCGGAGGCTCTTGGGGATATCCGTAACCTAACAAAATTAGTAAAGATTCTTCTTAGACTGTGGACTAGTATGTATGTGGAGTAGTTGGGTAGAAATATCCGGCATAATAAAAGGTGTTTAGAAACATACCATAAGAGTTCTCGCATGTAAACTGGCCTGATACTCTGGGCTGTCAAAATATGCCCTCCGTAGTCCAGTCACAGCTTTGTAATTTCGCCAGAGAAAGTAGCAGATAACCCCGTCAAATGCATAAGCGCATGCGACGAAGGCCCAGAATATCGAGCCAAACATGTACTGTGGAGTCATCTTCATCAAGCCATTTATGCTTTTATCCCACTGTTTGTACATTGGGTGTCCTCCAACCACATTGACCGGTATGAGGATTGCACAGCCGACAAGTGAGAGGACGAGGAAAATGTTGCGACACATTTTGGTGAAACGAAGAAATATCGTGGCATCGAGACCAATCTTCTCGACAAGGGCATCCTCCTTTGTGTTAAGAATTGGCTTGACCCAAGCAAATAAGCCCTTGCCCATTGGTGGGGGCGCGTGTTTCTGGTCTGCATGTCGAAGTCGTGGAGCGTAAACGATAGTATTGTATGGTCGAAGAAGGCAGAAGAGGAGAGCAATAACGAAAGTAACGCCTAGAGATGTTCCGAGGGCGACGAGGACTGATTTCGACGAAAGCTATAGCGTGTTAGTTGGGAGTTCTTAGCGTGCTATTGTGGAGGGGCGTCGTGTACCTGACTGGAAAAGGGATCTGAGACGAGCTTGAGGAACTCGTCCGTCGAGCTCGTCGTCTCCCTGGCCAGCAAAGAGCCAGCCGGGCTAGGTAGCATGGTAGGGAATGCGTATGCAAAGATGATGAGGACAATTACTGAGGTTCTACGCGCAAGTTGTCCTTGGTGAAGTATCGAATGGGGAAAACAAGAGGGTTTGCGGCAACCAAGGAGATTGTCACACTGGGTATATTGCAGAAGATGGAACCGTGTTTAGTCAATAATCACAGCCCGCAAAATATATTAAAATAAAAGAGAGACGAAAAAAGAGGAGAACAAAGGCGTGGTAAAGGACTCTTGGTGGTGAAGGTGCAGAAACGGTTTTGTTTCGGGGCCGCGGCGCACGCTGAGTGGCTGCTTCTGCGCATCATCAAGCATTTAACGCCGGTACCCCTGGCGTGAAACTAGGGTCCATGCAGGCATGAAGGCTGTATTTTTAGCCACTGTGGAGCGCCAAATGCCCAGATTTTGCGGCACGCGACTTTTTAGTGGGCGCGCCGGAGTGGCAACATCGTACATCTTTCTAGCTCTACAAAATTTTGTGCGTAGTAGTGCATCGCTGCTGAGGTCGCGGCATCGCACGGTAGTAGCCGCAGGTTGCTACCAAGTAATTTACCTTCGTTCTCGGTGGACATGGTGCGTGTCAGCCCAGGGGTCCACCTATTGCAAGCATGAAACCGCGTGGACATGGTTTCAACTCGCTCATGACACCGTCTATATTTACTAATCATGAACACTGTCATTCGCACTCAGATATATGGTAGAATAGACGCCTTGAATACCCTATTCATTACCACCGCCGATCGATCCGAATTCGATACTGCTTACTATATCCTGTGCCGTTGTTCACAAGCTGGTTGAGCATCTACCATCTCTATCACTTGTATCATAGTCGTCTACTAGTTTTTCGAGGCGACCTGAAAAGTTACGTCTAAGAGGTGAGGCTGAAGATCTTATAAACACATACCATCGGCGAGGGGTGCATCACTTTAGGGAACTCTTCCGGAAATCCCACCAATTCCTTCGAAATTTACGCTCCTAATTTCCACTTCCTTCTCCCTCTCATCCTACGCAAATGCTAATTCCATCTCCCTCTTTACTTTACTCGTAGGATTCTTACGAGATAGTTAAAGAGGTTCTTGTATGGTGCTTCACACTTGTTTCGGTGCAGAACGATGCTGTGGGGTACTCCAATAGTGTTGATTTGATGTGGACAGTAGTATTATCCTCTTAGAATAGACAAATTCTTCATCATTGCTAAGATGTATAAGGGTGTACTATACCAGAATCCAGCTCTCCCTAAAGACAATATCCAAAGGTTCCAAACCCGGTGACGGGACTTAAGTTATAAAAGGGTTATTTTTAAGTAGATAAAAGATGTATTTACGAAATTTCTCTATCTGTGGCTTGCAATTGAAATACAGCAGTGTATGTAACGCTTATTATGAGTAGTGCCAACCTACTCCAACTAAGGGGTCCGGAATCATATCATTGTCTCAATGGTGGCTCTATATAGTTAGTAGAAAGATAATTTCCAAGCTTTAGTGATGTATGTGTCTGAATACCGCTGCGGAGGGACGGGCTCTTAGGCTTAATCTGTTGTAGACCTAGATATCCAAATGCAAGAAAGTTGACGTTGTACAGAGCTTTAAGCGCATGGTGCGATTGAAGGGGAGAACATAAGTATCAACTGAAGCTTAGGGTCGAATAATGGTGACGAGGATATGTCTCGGAGATGTCGAGGGTAAACAAAGGCAGACAAGGATAAAGAACTATTGTATGAAGATGAGAGTTTTGTCTGACGGACACCGGGAACGAAATGATGCAACCGATGAGAATGAGAAGTAGAAGTCTTGGGGAGGAAGAGACCATGATGTGGAGAAGAGCGGCGGCTAAGAGGATGAGAATATCACTCAATGCCACTTTCACTGCCTAGGAAATAGCAACGACGCATGTCACGCTAAACGCAAGCTTTCCTTTAGACTGGTTGAGAGATAGACATATAAACAAAGACTTTTTGGTACCTAGCACCCATTATGCCGCATCTGGGAAAGGCTTCTGGGCTCCGCATATACACCAACGCCAATCCATGTTACCCAAGCCTGTTAATCCAGAAACAGGCATGCATCATCTCAATCAAACCTTCAGTCACCCACAGCATGCATAGCATCATGTTGCCAATCTCATCTACAGCCTCCCCTCTGTGTCATTCGCCACCAGGGAACGACCGTCTATAGCCAGTTAGCCATACTGCTTGACGATGGCCGCGACTTTGTTTGCGAGATCGTCTGCTTCGGCTCTAGTCTCTGCCTCCGCGTACACACGAACAGCATCTTCGGTTCCACTAGCACGTGCGAAGGATCGCCCCTGTCTAACCTTCTTTACCGCTTCATCGATCGCGGCCTGAGCCCCCTTCGGTGTGACGAGACGGCGTTCGGCGTCTTCCGCCACAAACACATTGCGGTCCAACACAACGACACGAACAAGGCGATTTGGTAGGTCGTTGTAGATGCCAAGCCACTCTTCGGTGCCCCAACCCTTGTGAGCAAGAACCACTTCAACTAGCAACATGTCGGATAAAGCGTCTCCAACGGCTTGATTTATGAGCTGAAGCAAAGCTTGCAGTATCTCAAGGGCGTCCCGTTGGGCCGGAGACTTCGGTTCATGAGTAGCAATATGCTTACGCGCATAATCGGAGAAGATAACGGTGCCGTGTCCATTGGCCTCGAAGTAGACACCAATATCAAAGTTGGCTGCTTCGTGATGCAGATGCTTCACGCCGGTGGGAGTGCATCTGACTGCAAGACGGAGATCCTTTTCGATATATTTGGTGCTGGCGCCGTTTGCATACGCGGTCTGGACAACGCCTATGTTCAGAATTTCAGCAAGTCCGGATTGGCGGCTCAAGTCCGCGAGAAATGCGGCCGCTAGAGCTGCGATGCGATCGCCGTCTAAGAGATGGAATAGGCCGCGTTTGTCCGTGAAATAGTAGACGATTCGATCAGCATCTCCATCAAGTGAACAACAGTGATCTAGAGGACCAGCTTTCGATGAAGGCGGGGCCCTCTGGCTAGTTTTGACAAAGTCTGCTCCACACTATGGTAAGAGATTTAGCATTGAGTTCCTCTTCTTGGGGAAGGGAACACGTCATTTTCCTACCTCAACATTTAGGCTATCGGGGTTGAGTACACTGTCGTTGACTACCTTGATGTCAAGGCTCTCATCTTTAGGTGGAAGATATTTGATTAGCTCTACTAGCTTAGGGCCACCTACGCCGTTGGCACAGTCGACAGTCAAAGCTCCCGACGGCTTCTTATTCTTCATAGCTAGCCTGAACGCGCTAGAGAGCTTTTCGTAGTACCCCTTCTCGGTTGGTTCTCCGTACTCCTCTTCAGTTCCATTGGTATTGATGCAACGCACCATGTAGTGCAACTGGGGGGTGGTTAAGATCTTATAGTCAGTGAACTTAGCTTCAGAAGCAACCAGGGCATCAGTGAGACAAGCTGCGAGTCTTGAGCCAGAAGCACGCGTATCTCTTGCGAAGACGACATGAGCCGGCGCATTGAGATCAATACGGTTCTTTGCTGCCAAAGATTTATAGAGATCGACAAGCTCCTGGTCAGTCTTCGCATTTGCCATCTCGGTGGCATACCATTCCCAAGAGGCCTGTTCAGCATAGTCAGTAGGGTGGTTATGTAGGGTGGTACCGAACCGAATTACAATTAACATTTCACCCTATAGGTAACACTCAGCACTCGTCTAATTCTAGTTCAAGGCAAGTAGGGCATACAGTAGGATCCACCAATTTGACTCCATTGTCCACTGGCGGATTGTGGGATGCCGTGATCATCACTCCGATTGTTTTACCACCAAGTGATCTGGATCTGAGAGACGCGACGAGACCACATCGGAAAACAACAGAGTCGAGGACGTCGCTGTTGCGGTCAGCTTCTTTGTAGGACATCTTCGAGGCTTTTTCGTCGATCTTTGGCTTGGAGAGGCATACGCTTTCATACGAAACTGCGCAGGTTATCAGCATCATCGTAATGTCAAGATATAGGCTCACTTACTCCCGCCGTGCCATACTGGTATGTGACCCCCTCCGCGGGCGGGTGCTTCGCGGAAGTTTCAAGGATCTTATCGAGCGAACTCATGGTGGATATAACGAATTGGTGGTATCGCAGATGAGGAGAAAGAGTGTCGCAAAGAAAGTACGTGCAATGGCGAGGGAGTGGACTTATGGAGGAGCAATGCTGGAGCTGAAAGTCAGCTAGCTCTTATGGTGGGGATCACCAGAGTAGAGCCTCACTGGGGGGTACCAGGCGTGACGGAAATAAATACTCCGCTAAACCTCTTTAGCAACAACCCCCACGATGTTCCCTGCTGAACATCTGCAGATGGCACACCGCCTCAATCTGCTGTTGAGGTTTAAGGAGGGGTAAAAGGACTATCCGTTGCAATCAGTGTCCAGTCGAGAGGAAGTAGGCAAAGCAGCTGAGAGATGTGTTAAGACGATTTTATGGTGGCGTGCGTCAGGGACTGAGGTAATCCAGCGGGCGAAAACAGGTGGATGATTCTGGTGGTAGACGTAATAGTAAAGCCGGAATCCTAAGCATGTTGATGAGGGGGACATGGACGACACTGAATGCTTGCAAGAGCAATTTTCGTAGTGAAGAAATGAGGACCCCTTGGTTGACTCTCACGTATTTCCGCCTTTGCAAAACGCCAAACGAAGATCTTATGGCTACTCGATAGCTTGTATTCCTTCGGCTGGTGGGTTTAGTCCCACGGTTATCGATAAGAGCTAGTCAATAGAGTCAATGGGATCAAGGCTCCGTGACCATACGCGTATTTTTGATTCTGGTGTTTGCACATGGTCCAACTCTCGTAGGACGCTACCAGCCGAAGGGATCCAGTGGTTTGAATGTATGTATACCTCTGGATCTGCATGCTCTCAATTGGATTGATGCTCCTGTCTGCACATTGCAAGGAGGACTACGTGTTATGCCTGGTCAATGGCTTGTCTGGACTGTCTCCCAATGAACTTCCACCTCTTCCCACTCTTTGCGACCAAAGAAAGGAAAGAATTAATAGGCTGCCTATAAGGGACTTCTGTTTTATATATATGATTGTCAGCACCCAGAGGAGGGCTACCTCAGATTCGTTCCCTCCAATTATGATGCCGCGTGCAACGAGAGAAACAACTGATGCTCAATTGCCTGGGCAGGAAATTCGCTCCTAAAATACTAACTTGATTTTCTAGTTAAATCGAATAGACCTATTTGCAACATTTGACAATCATCTAGAACAATATACGCAGCGGTTTGGCTTAGTTAGTAATATCTTTTAGGTTTTTCAAATAACGTGTTCCACCACTCCCCGGGCCACTCCAGTCCTCGGGCCACCCCTAATATGTATGTAAAATCAGCATTTTCGGCCCCTAGCAATTTTAGTAAGTACTTATTATTTTTACTTATTATTTAATAATAATAAATATTTTAATATTCTTCTTTAAATTATAGACCCTTAGCTCTAAGAGAAGATATTTAAGTAGAGATTCTAGCCTATAATACTACACTAAATATTCGTATATATATAAAATATATAATAGTATCTTATAGGCCTAGGTTTTATTAAGTGGCTGTTAAAAATGCCGGGGGCCGAGGAGTGGTAGAACATGTCGCTTGGGAGCATTTCCACTTCAACAAAGTATGCCAGTTACAAATTGTACCAGCGGACATGGACTGCTAAGTTTGGTGTCCGAAGCAACCTAAGGCCAATCCGAAGATTTTCTTACGTGCTTTCATTATACCGTGCAGATGCCTCATAGCCGTTTCAAGAGTTACGTATACATCAAACCCCCATGACGCTACTTGAAACAGCTAAGCAAAACCCTAAGATAGTTAAGCCTACGGCAGCTACTTATACTATTATTGACCCGAGGTACGAGTGGTCTATTATTTTCGGGTCCTGGATTTCAAACCCTTGCCAAGCCAGCTTTTGATTGGTCCAAAAAAAAGTCGCGGGCGGTATCTACCTGCAAAATACATGTGATGAACTTTAAGATTCCATTAACAAACCAACCTTTTTTTTGATATCTCTATCAATACTACTATATGCGTCTTAACTATGGTAGAACCTGCTTTAATTAAGTGCAGTAAGTGCTGTTTAATACAACCCTGTATTAATTTTATTAAAAACGGCCCATCTACTAAGCTTTTAAAGTAATGTTAATCGTGTCGGTTAAAGGCGCGTTTTCCCTGTATATTACTTCTACTTCTACTTACTTTCCTAGGGCTCTAAATATAGTTTAAATAGGCGGAAAGCAGAGCTTGGTTCTACTGAGATTCGTCTTATAAAGCGCTAGCGAAATGCTTTACCTAAAACTGATACTAAGGACATCTTCTTACCTTGCGGCCAGAATAGTTAAGATACCCCTAAAATAGCTTAATGGCGGAAGACAATTAGGGCAATATAACGGGAGCACCGTATTTTTAATTGGCGGGGCGAAGCTTACTTGCCTACTCCTCCGCTATATACCACAGATAAAGCTCCGTGCAGTAGAAGAGGCGCTCTAGATGGTCTAAATGCGTCCTTGCCGGACCTAGCTCCTATGCCTACTCTACCGCCAATACCTACCCTACCGCTAATACCATCTTTCTTGCGGCAAGCTCCGACTACGGCTACACTACTACCCGTTTTAGCTGTCGATTGGGAGCAAATTAAGAAGTTTAGGAGTATACTATAGGCTAAATGTATAGAGACGTGCAGTCGTTATAAGGAGCGGTGGTTCTAAATAGGCCTAGCTACGGAGGGTGATAATATAGGTGTATATAAAGCCTGCATTAAGGACGCCAATAGCCTTAAAGATCTAACCCTTCCTCCCTTATTTGGTGAAAGTAACGAGCTCGATCTAGGGCCTGTTCCTAGCTTCTTACCTATACTTACCATAGTGGAGGAGCTTCTAATTGCGCGTGTATACGTTTATCTGCAAGTCGTGTGTATACGCGGCCAATAACATCGCTATACTAGCCACGTCTGCTGCTTTGGCCAGAACACGCTAAAGACTTAGAGGTAGCTACCACGGCTACCTACTAAACTTAATATACTGGTCGTGAGGCCTACGGTAGTAGAGGGTAGTGAATACCTAAGTTAACGGTTCACTAAGCGGTATACCGTAAGGCGCTCTACTATATTACTATGGCTTTACTTTTTAAAGGTCAATTATCCTAATTATCGCGACGTTAAAATATGTAGCACCCGGCTTACTAGCTTACCCGAAAATAGCTCTATATTAGATTAGCTACCTTATATTAATAAGTCGGAGTCTAATTCCAGTGGCCCGATAGCTTACCCTACTGCTTTTATATAATGTCCTGCTGTTAATCCTCTACCTACTAAGCTTAGTAGTAATATACCGGATAGCGAATTTAATAACAACATACTAGATACTTTGGTTCCTAATTTAATGCCTAACCTTAATAAATTAGAGCTTTTAGGTTATAAGGTTTAACACTAATAAGACCTATAAGCGGGCTTAGAGGTTTCTACTGTGCGACAGACACCTCTCTTTAAGCGATTAGCCAGTTTTATTATACGCAGCGCCTTTTCTACTCTGTTTCCTTATAGTAAAGCCGATTTTAACATGCCATAAAGCTGTACTATTACCCTGGCTGCGTACGCCAAGTATATACTTAAGTATTAGGACAGTCGGTTTGGCTGCTATCCCTTATTTCACTACTATATGTTTAATCAAATTATAAGAGAGCAAGCCCTTAACGCCACCCGCTTCCTCTACGGCCAATTAAATAAAAATAGTCTATCTTTAGATAAGCTTAGTAATCTTATAAATAGTAATAGGGGTAGCTAGTTACTAAATAAGATTATACGGTATATACGGAACCTTAAGGGCACTAGACCTTACTAAAAGCAGAAGAGAAATAAGCTTATAGCTTATGCTGAGAATATTAAGAGCAGGTCTCTATTCTTTACACTTAGCGCTACTAATCTATATTAGTATAATTTACACTTTTATATACCTCTATTTAACAAATATAAGGCTATTAATAAGGCTTAGTGCTACCGGATTGCTTTTTAGAATCTTAATAATAATCCGCATATTGCTGCTTACTGGCTATATCGCCGCTTCGATCTGTTTAGGAAGCACGTACTTATAGGCCTATTTAATGGCACTAACTTTTAGTCCTAATATAAGTGGTAAGTATAAGGTAGTAGCCACATATATAGCTTTTTATAGAGTTTAACAGCTTTAAGGCCAGATCTATTAGCTAGTAAATTAAGGGCGGCTTTTGCT
>Ga0307515_10003033_pt1 | contig 35593 bp, 36 predicted proteins | sample 17_EM_MG_FD_194513 | JGI IMG/M metagenome (GOLD analysis project Ga0307515, IMG submission 194513) | Populus trichocarpa ectomycorrhiza microbial communities from riparian zone in the Pacific Northwest, United States - 17_EM | ecosystem: Host-associated > Plants > Roots > Unclassified | place... | reverse complement strand
TAGATACCGGCTGCTGAAGAACTGCGGAACGGTTTCTTGAATGGCCGACATCGGTGGAGATCTCTCCTCTGCTTTGGGTCTCAGATCTCAGATCTCAGGGTTTGGGGTGCCCGATGTCCTTGAAGTGAACACCGCGGGTCGAAGAATTGAAATCGACAGAGTCCGTCCATCCCCCAATCCCTATCATCCATTTGATCATACCATCCCCGCCACCTGGATCAAGCGTTCGCTTTTGAGGGCGATTGTAAGCCGTCAGAGCAAACGGGGTGCGAATCAATGGGCACGCGTTGTAGTGGAGGGGGTGGAGACTCGAGCGAGAATGACCGTTGGTCGCACAGTTGACGGCGTTTTTTATTAGAAAACCGCCACTTTACGGCATCTTTCAGTTCTACTGAGAGAAAACAGAAAAGAGAAAACCGGAGGCAGGCAACGAGGTAGACAGACGAGGTCGAAGATGAAGGGTAGAATCAACACCCAGGGCGGGGGGAGCGGACAAAGCGCAAAGCCGGGAGGGGCAACCTGCCACGAAATCGTCCGGATTTACAGTCACAAGGCTTCTGAGTGACTGAAAACCTCGGACGCCACGATCATCGGTTCCAAGTCATAGAGTCCAGCAGTGGGCGGAATGAGCATGCACGGGAGGGTCAAGGGAAGGTCATTCAATGGAGGTACGATGTCCGCCCATCGCGATCGTCGTCATGGTACGGTTCCTCCAAGAGGACGAGTAATCGTGGGAACCAGTTGTGTCGGCCTCTCTGAGTCGGGCTGGTTCCGGCGCAAGTAAGATCCATATGATCAAAATACATTCTCGAAGCTGCGGCACCAAGAAGATATATCTATACAAATCTGTCCGTGACTAGACTATTTGCGACAAGTTCCCTTGTGAGTTTTCCAATCCGCCTTCTGACATACAGCAGAACAATAGCCGACACCTTTACATCCGCCACAAACGAGCAACTTTGGTTTCCCGAGACCACCACATTTTTGGCACCGCTTCTCCGGCTTCGATGGGTTTGTTGCTACCTGAGCCAGGAAACCACCGACGTGCTCCGCGTACGGGACGCCGTAAAGGGGACCAATTGCAATGCGAGTGACGTACGGGATCGCCGACCTCCACGCTCTCTCCTTCCTGAACTCGGGGGCGACGTCTTGGCCTTTGCCACAGCTGCATAACGGATCTTCGTCGTGCTCCAGGGACAGTGGAATCATCTTCCCAGCTAGGTACTCGCAGTTTCGCCCGTGTTTCCATGTACGACACCTCTCCGCAAACGCTGGGAGAAGCCGTTTCCACGCTGCTGCTTCCTCCCCATGGAACTCGATGGGTCTCGCCTCCCTGTGAATGATGTTCAACATCCCCATGACTTCGTCGACCATGCGCTCCGAAAGTGTCAGAACCTGTGCGTCTATGACGAATCCGTGGGACGCAAGATCTAGACGGAGTGCGGTAACGAAGATGACGGTGTCGACGTTTCTGGCAGTGTGCAGCGAAAACACCCGAGCTCTCCTTGAACCTGGGAAGTCTGAGAGAATGGCGTGTATTGTGTCTTTAACGGCCAAGAGGGTGTCGGTACGATCCTTGGCTTTGCGCAGCGACTGTTCTCGGTCAGTTGCAGCGCAAGCAAGCTGTACGGTGATTTTTTGCAGCAGTCCTGGTTCGGAAATGTCTACGGTGGGGAGGACATCCAGGTTGAGGCGATGGATGTTCCACGGCGCTTCGACCTTTTCTGTAACCGAGACTGGGAACTGGTTGGTGCTAAGGCCGTATTTTCCAGCGAGGGGAACAACAACCTGTCACAACGTGCGTGAGGCACTCGACCAGGAGGAAGATGCAGACTCTGGCCTACCTCGATATAGCACGACTTCCGAGCTATCCTTAACTTCGAAAGAGGCCCGACAACTGGCGAGGGATAGACCAATCGTCTCTTCACTGGTCCGATACTGATCTCGATTGTACACGGGGAGAGTTGACGGGATGCGACGGGAGCGCCGCTCGATAGAATCGCTCTTGTTGGACCATCGAGAATGTCGGCCCGAGCGGTGAGCAGGGAAACCCGCTCTCCCTTAGGGTCCATTGAGGCAGAGATTCTGTAGTTATCCGAGCCTCCGGCTGGCGTAGGCATGCCACAAAGTCGGTAGCACACTCCGTGGGGTTCCTCTGGGGCCACAAACACGGCAGAGGTATCCATCAATCGGGCCGTGTGTACGAGGAAGGATATCCCGAGCTTCGGAATCAAGTGAATAGTCTGGGGCGATGAGCGAAGGGAAAGCGCGATCATCATATTCTCCGGATCGTCTACGTGTAGTATCCAAGACGGGAGGGAGAAAGACACGACCAATGGTGAGGATCCTGTCCAACCTGTCGGGTCTGGGTCGAATATGATCCGAGGTTCTGAATCGGTCCCGCTGTTTTTGACCTTTCCAAAGCCCACTTTGATGGACGAGAAACTGCAATCCGCCGACTTTCCCTTGAGGGAGGCTTGCATCATGGGGGTCAATAGTTTAGTTCGGTCCATGTCCAGAAGGACTTGAATGCTTTCTCTGGGTACGACCAGTGAGACGGAGACAGTGGGAGGGACCCGGCGCCACCCTCGGAATCTACCTTGCTTGGTAACCTCCTTTGTCAAAGCATATACGGTATGTATCCCTGCCAAGTAGAGTTGAGCGCACAAATCCTGGTGGTAGTGCAATGCCATGTTCATGATAGACGATTTTGTCTTCTCGAGGAGCGCGAAGAACATGTCCAATGTAGTCTTCCAATCAACGATCACTATCCGCTTGATAGTAGCCACAAGGGCCACGAACGTTTCGCGAATGTAATGCACGATCGATAAGTCCGTGATAGACTTGGCGCCGGTTATCCCGGAAATCGCGTCGTCGCTGCTGAACACACGAAAATAGATCCCGAGGAGAAGTTTGGCAAGGCCGAGCGGTTCGAAGGCGACCCGACGGGGGGTGGGGGTATTGAGTGTGGAAGCGAGCGCATCGCTAGTGGTCGGTCTTCTCCACACGATACGTTCGTGGTACTGGGGGTTCCGTGAAGACAAGGCGGTGTGCACTATGATTTCGTTAACGTTCGATCGCGAACTGAAGTTTGACGGAAAACTTGTAGGAATAAGATCGAAGAGTATGCCGAAGGTGGGTAAGTCAGCGCAAAGTTGTTGGTTGAAACTTTTGGTCGGGTCTTTTCCAACGTAGAGGAGGGCTTCTGTGAATAGGGTCGCGGAATACGAGTCGGAAAGTAGTTGGGGGGCTGCGATCAACACGTTAAGTAAACCGACGTGGTCTACCAGATTAGATGTGTCTATGACGTTGAAGGTGAGAGGAGCGGAGGTACTCCCTGGGGCGTAGTCTGGACCGTCAAATACGAGGGGGCTCGTGTTCCATGGGGCAACTGTTTGATCCTCGGAAACTGATCCCGTGGCTCGATACTCTGCCAGGGCTTGGCAAAATCTGAGCGCCTCGCCACAGAACAGTCGGATAACAACCCTTCCAGGCTGCCCCCCAAGAGACTTTTGGAAGGAAGCGACCCAATCTCTAAACTGTGACTTGGCGCGGTCGACTAGGTCGGATGCAGTGATGGGTTTGGGTTTGGGTCTCAGAAAGGCTGGTGCTAAGTGAAACGGTGCAATGGGAGTGGTTCCGTAGTGAACGGAGAAGTTTGTGCCGACGAGGGAGTATACGAACGTCGGGTTGATATTAGTCGCCAAGGACGACACCTCCTCGTCTACGAATGTGGTCCCTGTCGTCCAGAAGCGAACGTAAATGTCGGACGCTGCCGCCATCGATTCCAAGACAAACGGTCCGGCAGACCGGGAACCAGGCTGTGCAAGCTTGTGCTCCCTTCTAACTTCCCGCATTGCTGAGATAAATTTCTCCTTGATCGCTCGCTTTTGTTCAGAGGTGGACCTCCCGGCATCGACGTAGAGTTGCCAGTGGCGACGAAGCTCCAGACGCGTGTTTTCGTTGCAGAAGCGGAGGAACGAAGCGTACTCTGATCGGTTCCAAGCATCGAGAGAGGTGGATTCGTGGAGAAGTTTTTGACACTGGGCTTCAAGAAGTGCGGTGGAGTCTTCATCCAGAAAGAAGTGGAAGAATATGTTCCACGCTTTGTCCATGGTATCGGCAGACAATCGGTTGTCTGAGATCATCGTGAGGAGGAGTACGTTCCTCGCTTAGTTGGAACGTCAGTACTCCCACGAAGTTTCCACGCAAAGAATCAGCGGACGACGTACCTAGGATGGCTGGATCGACATCACAGCAGGTGAAATCGAGCGTACGACTACCTTCAAAGAATAGCCCGTTGAGATCATGTATTGCGACGGTACGTTGTGGTTGACTCACTGTCATGTCTCTGGCTGTATATCGTGAACAAGATGTTACGAGGGTCTCCACACCCGAGCAGTAAAACATTGGCCGTTTCCTCAGGCGTGAGCGTGTCGGTCAAGTCGACCGCTGAGGTGTTGCCGATAGGATAGAAGTAAATCGTCCCCGGCCAAAACACTGAGAGGACCATTCTAAGCAAGCTGGCGAGCTGTTGGTGGAGAATAAACCTACCCCCGCCACACTTTCGAAACGGGATGTCTCGTGTTGGCGGCAATCCACCTCTTTGCCTCTTCTGGCGAATTCTTGACAGGGCGAATCCGGACAAGGCCAAGCGTCACATGGTCACACTCCGAGGAAGTAACGTTGGGCCTGGCACTCGAGGCAAGTTCGTCACCACACTAAACGCTGGTAGAGCAAACAAGGAAGACATTGACACTATAAACCGATAGAAGGAGCATACATGATACACATAGACAATCCATGTGATGTAAAGGGCGAATCGACCCGCAATCTTACTTAGTGAGCAATCAACTTTTTCCTCTGCCACCAAAGGGACCCCCCAAGAACCAAGACCGCCACCATCCATTTCCTCCACAACCCCCGGGGGTTATATACACTATCCCTCGGTGGGAAGCTGGGACTGGAGAATGTCTCAATGAACTTGGATTTCTTGTCGGAGAATGGTGGATAACGTGAGGCGAGGGCAACTTCCATCCTATGTGAACAGCGTTCAGTACGCCCTGAGTGCAATTGATGGCACAAACGCACCAGTTTGGCATGGTCAAGGTAGAACGTTGATGAGTGAAAAGGTCGAACGAGTATTTTCCGGTGTGATAGCCACCATCTGAGTTCGCAGAATATCAATAAGGGATGTTGAGCAACGTCGCGAAAAGACGAGGCATACTTCCGCTAGCCCCAAAGCCTCCAAACGGCAATCCCGGAGCTGAAATACAAATCAGTCACACAATTCGCCGGAGCGATCAAATCGTCAACGCACCGGGAACCTGTAAAACGACTTCATTGCAGACGCAACTTCCGCTACGAGTGTTACTGAAGACTACAAATTCTGGTGAGTATATGTCGTTGTATTGGATACCAAATAGATCTTACCCTTCTCCCTGAGCTTGCAGTCGTCAGTGAAGATGTACAGTGCAAGAGGGTGGTCCCTGGCATTGATGAATTCGATAGCCTCATCGAAATCGTTGACGGTGACGATGGGCAGAATTGGCGCAAATATTTCACTGGAAGGGGCGCGGCGTTCAGAACAATAAACTCGGTGATTACCAATCATGTTCACTCACTCGCTCATCAAGGCATCGTCGGGACCGACATTCCTGACGATCGTAGGAGCGACATATTTTGTCTCACGGTCTGTTTCTCCGCCAATGACGACAGTTCCTTTAGTGTTGTCCAACAGTTTCTTGACCCGGTCAAAGCTTCCGTGGCTTGGCATACGAGCGATGTTCCCGGGTTGAGTCGTGCCGTTCGGATAAAATTCCTGATATCTGGACGGAAACACCCAAGATCAACGTCGTAGAGGGGGAAAGTGACCAAAAGTTTGCGTACACTTCTTTGAGGGCAGCTATGAACGCCTCCTCTCCGTTCCTGGGGATGAGGACATAATCTGGGGCGACACAGGTCTGAATTGGGAGATCTCATCATCGATCACGAACAATCGGGCGAGATTGGACCAACCTGGCCGGCATTAGATGTCTTTCCCCATAGGATCCTCCTGGCGGCAATCTTCAGATTGACCCTAGGGTCGACAATGGTGGGGCTTTTACCACCGAGCTAGATGGGCGTCAGTCCCCTTTCGCACCAAGACTGCCACAACCGTTACCTACTTCAAGAGTGACAGGGGTCAAGTGTTTTACAGCCGCCGCTGCGACAATCTTGCCAACCTTTCCGGAACCTAACAGCCTAGGTTAGCGGGAGATTCCTCCCAGTCACTACCACGCTTGCCTGTGTAAAGAACTGAAAACTATCGTCAATAGAGCCCGAACAACGAGAGTAGCGACAACAGCTTACGGTGATCCCAGGGTAGCCCCAACAGCTACGCAAGTCCATATGTGAGAGTGCGATGGAAGAAGCGGGGGCCAGCATACGGACCTTGGTTGAGACCGGGATGTCGCCATTGACAATGCGGTACAAGTTTTGATCCAAGTACTTTGGGAAGAGTTCAGCGAGCAGTGAGCTCGTTGCCGGAAGGAGTTCAGAAGGCTTGATGCAGACGGCGTTCCCCGCAGCGATCGCTCCGGCCTGGCACACAACTCAGTGACACGTAGAAGCTGGAAAAGATAACAAGATAACACACGAGCGGGCTCATCAGAAGCAATATGGGATAATTGAATGGCACGAAGATCAGTACAACGCCTTTTGGTTCCTTGCGAATCTGCGGCCGAGCACCGAAGTAGATGGAGAACTCGGCGCTCTCTGGTTTGACCCATTTTTCGAAGTTGTCAAAGATGCACTTGATATGCTCGAGGGAACCGTAGTATTCGATTCTAAATCGCGATGAGGACTGCACACGAATCGGGTGAAGGTGTTCTTGCACGTACATCTCATTCTCGGGGTAGGAACGACCGAGGTCGTGTTTGGCTGCTTCGTTGAAGCGGTCTTTGTTGTCCTTGAGTAAATATGCGAGCTGCAGAAGCTGGTGCTTTCGGTGTTTGATATCCCTTGCAGCACCGGATTTGAAGGAGGCTTGAAGCGAGGCGTGGATCTGCAATAGGGTGATCGGTGACACAAAGCACGAAACGAACGACAGAGCGAGACAAACCTTCTCAATCTCGTCGACGGGGGTGTATTTGAGGTCGTTCATGGTGGTAGTTCGTGTCAGAGCTGGAATCGAAAGGCCGAGTGTATATCCACGAGGTCGGTGGCAGTAGGGAAGACAGTATCACATGAGGGTGGCCGAGTGACGAATTCTTTACTTGTCATCGTGGGGCCGACTCTCACGCGCACGCGTCACGCTTCACATTCAGGGGATATAATCTTTCAAGCACATTTTTATTCCTTCCACCTAACGACAAAAACGCCCTACCCCTCCACCCGGGAGAACATGCGGCAAGGACTAAGTCCAAGGTGTTGAGCCGCATGCTCTCCCCGATGACGGGGTAGGGCGTTCTTGCCGGGTCCATTAACCAACTATTGCACTACTGCAAATGCACCATCAAACATCCGGTACGATTTTTTAAATGCAGCATTTCCTTGTGATTCACCCGTAGGGCGATCTGTGCTTTCAAGCAGGTCGGGGAGGGCGCGGGCACTGCTCACACATCCCTTGTGCTCGGGACCCTGGTGTTCATCACAGTCGTCCCATCCACTCCAGTTCGAGCTGGGATGCTTTCATTTATGCTATCCTCAGTGACGCGAGTTTTCCCATCCAGTATTGCATTTCCGTATATGCAAAGCTGGGTTGATTTTGATGTTCTGCTCTTTCCGCGAGTCAGCCAAGTGATTGGTGGACGAGCTGATGGGGAGATGCACACACCTCTTTTTTTTCGCCCTCACTGGTCCTAGTGAGGGCACCCTCTACCTCCTCTATTTCCCTTGCCCTTGAGCCGGTCGCTATGGGATGCATTCACATGCATTCCCATGTGTTCTCGGTGGACCGGCAGACAATTTGCATCCTTTAGCTGTCCACCATCTGAGGTACGCGTCAGTTTGTGGCCCCGGTACAGTTTTCGAAACCGGGCTTACTGCGTGTTTTTTTTGCCACGACTGACGCGGACCGTCCACACATCCAAGGCGCGTTTTACGATTTGTTCAGGGTATACGATGCATCGCGTGCCGTCGCAGCCATTTACCTGTATCAGACATGAAGACGTTAGATTCTCAAGGGATCAGCGAAGATGGGTGTCGAGTTACATATTATTTTGTCATCGCCCCGGGGCATGGTTCGCCGGGGCGGCTCATTTCTGATTCCACCAGTGCAATCCTCAACCCTGAGGATCGCCTGTCAGGCCACGCATATGCAGCCTCCAAGCATTACGACAGGTGCTCGTCGACTGCCTGCGAGGAGGTGGGATCAGTCGTCCGACCAACGAGAAAGGGTACCAGACCTAAAACTGGGACGTACCTGTCATTCCCTCTCCCCGCCCCAAGATTTCGTGGTGGCGGGGCCGGCGCGTAACATCCAGGGGAGAGTACCGACGTGAGTGGCGTAACATCACAACGAACCCCCAGCGAACAGAACAGCGAGCGTTGGGGAGAAGAGGATGAAGGGACTGTGGCGACGAAGGACAAACCTTTATACCCTTTCAAACCGAATCACGGGACTAGCACGTCCACCTGGGGCCGATTTGCCTTTCTCCTGCCAAGTATCAGGACAGGCCAGGCTGTCCACGGTCCACCCATCACATCAGAAGTCTCACGCTCTAATCATTCAAAAAGGTCGGATATTGCGCGCCACAGGCCATTGCTTTCAAGGAACCCGTTCTTTGACGTCCTTTGGTGGTTTGATCCACGGACTAGGGGTGAATTTATTTACGAGATGCCGCGCATTCGGTGCATCGCTTGCATTTGGTCACCTTCATCGCAATAACGACCGTACTATCAGGCCGTGCTACACTCAATTGAAGGAAGGGGAGGGTGGTTACAGCCTGACACGCCCGTTGTTTATCGCTGTTCGGTTCCATATCAGCGTCCTATGGGCCACCCAACTCAATTCTAGATCATCACCGCCTTTTTTCTTGATCCACGGCCTCGACGGAGAAAGCAACCGAGGTCCACCGAGCTGGCAGCGCGCAGACGATTTAAGACACAACTTTCGAAACCAAAACATTGAGTTGGGAGTATACACAGGGAAAACGGGGTAATAAGTAAAGCCCGGTACGATAAGGGGGAGGGGATTCGGGAAACCAAAGAACAAATTATGGTCAACTTCTTCCCTTCTGTTCGCCGCCACACACACACCGCCGTCACCCCATTTTCCTATGATACCCTTCGGATATAGTACAACACCCTTGCCCTTGACCGCCACTGGCAAGCATTATTTTCTTCCACCTTTTTCACTGGTCCGGAAGGGCTGATGAGCCACCGCCAACACCGACCGCCACGAACCTTTCTAAACCATCGCACACGTGTCGCCACTTGCACTGGTCCACATCAACACAACAGATAACAAATTTGAGAAAAAAGGGACGGGGTGGGGGGAGCGGGCGAGAGACGAGAGGAGATAAAAAAATCGTCACGTAACCGGGGAAGGGGGAGCCAAAAAGAGACCGAATAGATAAAAGGGTTAAAGTCCTGGCCGCCAGAACCCTCCAGGAACAGGGTAATGGTGGACGATAATTGATGAGAGGAGAGAGAGACAGTGTGAGTCGACAGGGTGACAGCGTCAAGGGGAGGGGAATTCAAGTCCGGATATCGTAACGTGACATCAAGCATGAGTGAGAGGATCGATGCAGATGATACCATCGTTGCGTTCGCTCCAAGGATACCCCCACATATGCAACCATTCGCGAACGCCAGCAGCGAGTCTAGCACGAGACGCACCGCGAGCTGGGTCTTGAGTTCCGGTGTGCTTTTCTTCTCCGACGATGGCGTAAGCTGTGAAAATAATTCAGATTTTGGGATCCACGAGCGATAGGAAGGCAGCGACGGAGTAAGAAACGATAACTCCATAACTTACCTAGTCCATAGAAATGTTCTCGTTCCAACTGTGGATGACTGGATCAGTTTCAGGCCCAAAACAGTCGCAGAAGACGTTCAAACACGGAGATAATACTCACAGCAAGCAAGAACGATTCCAAAACTTCGGTTGCCTCGTTCGCATGTAATCCGTGCAGATCAAGGGCGGTTTCGGTCCTCTCCTCGGGGCTCAACTTTTCAGTTCCCCCGACATCCATCCTGGCGATGCCCAAGCACACCCCCAATCCGTTCCCAACAACCTTCCCTCTGCTCGTTCTATCGCCCGGGTCATCGGACCAAGCCGCATCCCTTCCACGCACGGCCTGTTCTGCTAGATTCGCGCGTTCCTTCACGAGTTGACCAGCAGCATCCGCCATCTCAGAGCTCATCTTCGCGTTTAGTTCGTGTCCTTCCCTACTGAACCTCTTGGCAGCCGCACCATCTCCCCTCCTCCAGGCATCGGCGGCGCGAGACAGGCAAGCATTCCTTGCAGCTCCTAACTGTAGGGCTCGAGATCTATAACCCATATACATTTTGTTGACGGAATCCCCAGTAGGAAGCGTAGGCAACAGAGTCGGGGGACGGAGCCTCAGGCGTGGCGATGGACGGGGGGCGACGACGGAGACGCGGTGATGAATAGGCTCCCCGGCTAGTCCGGGATCCCTACGAGCGATATTGGGTGCAGGCTCATTACGGGGAGCTGGGACAGGTTTCTTGACGGCAGCGGCGAAGCGGGTTCGTCCAGGGTCGTGGTGACCTTGGGGTCCATACCCTGCACCCTTCTTGTTCTTGGATCCGTTTGCGTGATCCAGGGTAGGGAACTCGTCAGGAGGCGGACTACTTTCCTGGGAGTGGCGGACTTGGTTGTTTAGGTCGGTGCGGGCCATTGCGCTCGTAATACCATTGACGTCAATGTTGGTGGGTAGGGCGTGCAAGAACTCGCATGCCTCCCCTTTAGCGCACGTCCCACGGAGCCAGAATCGGCACAGCGCTCGCTCAAAGTCGTGACTACGCATGTTAACGTCAGCTGTTACCCAAACGCAACAGCGATAATGAGTCAAACCTGAACCGGCAATCCGCTCGTAAACATTCTCCAGCAAGGAAGTACCTGCAGACCCTGTTGCCACCAGAGTTCTGCCGACCACCTTGGTTAAATTTGGCGTTGTTTCCGCGCCCTCCGAAACCAGGGCCACCATTCTGGACCAAGCTAACGCGGTTGCCGACATGCTGGACTCGGATCGGCCCTCCTGAGGATTGGTTGTTGGCCGGCATGGCTCTATCGATAAGAGAATTAATGGCTTTATCGAAGTCGTATCCGCTCGTGGCCAAAGCCTCTTCGAGTTCGGATGGAGGAAGCGTCGCCCCAAATACGGAGCTAAGGACATCAATCGGGGTCATGCCGTCAGTCAACATAGCTGCCGCCTCAGGGTCCATCTCATCAGGGTCACTCCCGTTCCCATTTGTATGCTGATTCTGACGGCTACCCTGGAAGCCAGGGGGTGAACGCTGGTGGTAGTGGTCTTGGATGCTTGGAAAGAGAACGTCGTCCTCAACGACCCATTCATCAGGGTTTGGCTCCGTGGAATGGAAAGAACGAGGGGCGGCGCCGTTGGAGGCGAACGGGTCGAATGGATCATCCTCGTCTTCAGTCGGCCTGATGGACGAACGTAAGCCAGAATTCGGGGTTGCCGCGCGGGGGAAATACGATAGATCCGGGGTCAACGGCGCAGCTATGGCTAAATTGGAGCTCGCTCTGGTAGAACCAGGCGCCCACAAGTCCGGCGAAGGGGTTTCAGCTCGTAATTGGGACAAAGACGACGGATTGGAGGAAGCGGCTGAAAGCGGACGAGTGATGGGCCTGAACTCTGATGCTTTGGCATTCAAGTGCCTGGGAGAGGACAAGGGCGAAGCCGGAAGACTTGACGAGACAGAGAAATGAGCTTGAAATTGGGATAGGACGGGTGACTGGTTAGGAGATTCGCTTTGAGTTGGGGCCCATTGTGCGGGTTGATTGAGCGGGGAAGTGACGGGCGTGTGTGGTCGGCGGAAGACGTAGGCGAGAGGTGAGCTCGGGGCAGAGTTTGGCGTGTCTGGTCTAGGGAGAGTGGGACGGTTTGAGGCACGAGAGGAGGGGCGGGAGATAGGGCGTCGGCTGGGAGTCAGGAAGAGGAAGGGGACGCCGGCGACGTCGTCTCGGTGTTTATGCATCAGATCCAGGACATGCTGTTCGAGCTGTACACGTCCAATTGAGGCCTGGAACACTCGGTACAAGTCATTCCTATACTCACAGACTCTTTGTCCATGGATGGGTGAGTTTCGGTAAGCAAAGCCTTGAGCTGGTCTTCGTGCTCATTGTCCAAGGACTTTACGACCCTGTGTACAAATTCGGAGGGGATTCGTGCACCAGTTTCGTCATCTAGCTCTATTTCGCTGCTTTCCTTGTGTTGGCGGGCGATTGCTGCCAACTGGGCTCGAATGTGGGGGAAACGTTGTGGATGTTGTGAGTAATCGGTAGTCGACGTTATTGCTGGGCCCGGGTCGTTAAAGTTTCCAAACTGGAGGAGGGTATTGGTCTGGAGAGTGGCAGGAACGAGCATCGTGGTTGACGAAGTACAGGGGCATTTACTGGATGGCGTTGTAAGTGGAAACGGGGCAAGATGCGAGATCAAATACGCTGTTATGGGGGTTCCACATCGGCGTCTACTACTAAGTCTCCCACTGAATCAACACCTCCTCCTCAGCAAAATATTCCTTGCCATCCGGACAACAATCAGCGGCGCACGAGAACACCATCGCGGTGCCCCACTCCATCCCGCTCCTCTCCTTCAATTCTTTCTCCACAGCTTTCCGCCGCTCTTCATCGGAGATCGCCTTGGAAGGCCGGGTCGATCCTTTTCCCGAGGCTGATCCAAGCGCGCTGATCAGGTTGGGCATCAGTTGGCACTCAAAAACGCGGCCTGAGCCACATTGCGAGCAACTTGACAGCGAGGAAGAAGAAAAGACCCGTTTGGCGATACCCGATTGCGAGGTTGGGAACAACCTTTGGAAGACTGCATCCGTCTGATAAGGCAGAGGATTGCCTCCGAGCTCGTACCTATCACGGAAGGTTGAGTTGATCAAGTGCATTTCAGATAACCTCGCAATTGACCCACCTTATGCATTGCTTGCCCTCACAGTCCACGCGTTTGGTGAACCTTGAGAAGGTCTCGTCTACGTTCATCGAATTCTCGTATGCCTCCAACCCTCCCTTCGTCTTACCGTCCCCCAGTCCATCGTCCACCTTGATGTTTGTCTTTGCCTTGGGCTGCGGCGGAAGGTACTCGCTGACCGTTGACATGTAGAGCGGTGGGTACGACGGCATGTCCTTCCATACCACGTAGACATCACTCAGCGTGGTTTTTGCCAACGCTTCGGCGAGTTCTTCTGCTTCTTTATCCACAGCGTCCTCGCTATCTTCGGAGCCATCGTCATCTCCAAACTCGGGTACAGGCGGAACAGGTTCTTCCTCCTCCGGTGTAGCACCGAAGATCTGGGAACCAAGACCAAACGGCGAAGCGGCTGCCGCAGAATCGTCAAGCTAAAGGCCACTTGTTAAACAATACCAATCGATATCTGAACGTGCACTGACTGAAAAGGGGTTGGATTTTGGTCCAGTCGGTCGAGTAGTTTTCTCCACTTTTTTCTCCTGCACCTTCTTCCTAGCAGCTTTCCTCTCGAGTTTTTCGGCATATTTCTTATTGAAGCGCACACATCTCCATGCCCTCACACTGTTGAATAGCTTCATCAACATCAAACGGCAGTTCGCGTGGCATAAACAAGTTTGCGTACCTTCCATCCTTCTTCTGGCATTTCCCGTTGGCACAAGCCCAGATATACACCGTGCGGTCAAAAGGACTATCCTCGATTGGACACCAGATCTGGGAGACGAGCTGCATGGGGTTTGAACAATTTTTGCATTGCGAAACAGATACATCGGGAGGAGAGGATACAAGGAAAACCTAAGCACCAACACGAAATGTAAGCTATAGAGAGACCCGTATGAGGGCGAATGAGCGAGTCGTACAGGATGCCCACCGATCCTGGAGACGCGAGGGTCTTTGAGATCCTCTTCAGCTGTGATCGACCCATCTGGGATCCCGAGCTGAACGTTTGTCTCGACACCGCCGGATGAATCATACTCCTCGTCGGAGTCGGACCACTCGTCTTCTACTCTAGCGGGCATACCTGAAACAGCAGAGTCCGGTTAGCATCGTTCAGAATAAACGGTGAGGGTTTCTTTGAGGATTATCAGGAATGCATGAATGGTAGATCAATGAATGTATCGTCTCGATAGTTCCACCACGAGGAAACCTCGCCACAGAACGGGTCGGACTCGTCATCAAATGTCATCTTGTAAAAGAAAAAAACGAAGAGGAAAATTTACCTTCGTCCGTGGATTGGGAGAAGCCTCGAGACGGTGCAGGAGCACGTGACGTACAGCTTCACCTTACCGCTCACCATCACTGCTTTCACACCCTACATTTTCCAAATCCATCTCTCCCCTTGCTTCATCTATCTTTGACAATGCCATCTTGCGGCGCATCCTCCGTCGGATTAGGGCGCGGTCGCGTTGTACGCCTTTTTTCTGTTGCCCATTGCATCTGGTCCCGGATGCTTACACTGGACTTCGGACCATAGGTTCAGCGGAAAGTTGTTGTATGTGGCGACGGTGCTTGCGGTGCGTTATGCTTGCGTGCCTCCATCAGATCCACCGCTGAGCTGTAGATTCCGAACAGGAAAGACCTCGCTGCTGAATGTCTTCACGAAAGGCTTCTTCACTCAAGTATAGTGCGTCCGCGGCCTTGGCCACACCCATTTCAACCTCCCGACTCTAATCACGTCCCAAACCTACCTCCACAACTATTCCAGTGAACCAACAGTGTTCGAGAACTATGTGCACGATATCTACGTCGATGATCAAGTGGTGGAACTCGGTTTATGGGATACGGCCGGCATGTCACGCACGTTGTGCGTTCCTGTGCCACGCCCGACTGACATATCTGGGGTTCCCCTTGTTAGGTCAGGAAGAGTTCGATCGACTAAGAACATTGAGTTATGCGGAAACTAATGTTGCTATGATTTGTTTTTCGGTACGCATCCCTGGATTCATTTCCGTGCGCATCTAACCTCGACTAGGTGGATAACCCGACGTCATTAGATAATGTGGAGTCGAAGGTAGATCGGTGCGGTGACTACTTCTCCCGGAGAGCTCTCTGACCGGACCATCAGTGGATAGACGAAGTTGTGGAATATTGTCCAGGAGTCAAGGTCCGCACCGCCTCTCAACCCCCTGAACTAACTGGATGCTGATTTGCACCGCCGCCCTTTTAGCTCGTCCTAGTAGGTCAGTTCCTCACAGCCTCGCCTAAATGGCCGAATTGTCAAGATCTGACATGTCACTCGTTCCTCCGTCCCTGACCTCCCCGATAACGGTCAACTTCGTGATTCTGCAGCGTTGAAATGTGATTTGCGTGACGAGCCTACAGTGCGAGACCGGTTGGCCCGGTACGGATTACACACAGTGCAGTATGAGGAGGGGTTGACGGTGGCCAGGCGGATACGAGCTTCACGGTATCTAGGTAAGTGCGTTCTCATTTGAGGGAGTTTAACGTGGTAGGTGTTGAGATTGAGTGTGAATCTTTGACAGAATGCAGCTCGAAGCACAACCGAGGCGTGAACGAGGTTTTCTACGAGGCCGCCCGCGTATCGCTGAGTACGAGAGCCAAAGGATCGGGATACAGTAACGGGGGCTGCGTCATCATATAGCACTCTCGCCCTCGCCCAACCCTAACCCAACTCGCCCTCCACTCTCGTCACTACTCTCTTACTCCCACTTCTTTCCTTGGGCTATTTTGGACAGGCAGTCGTCGTGTTTTCGATCTTATTGGTATTTGCGGGATCCAGTCGAATATATACAATTTCCTGGCTGACCCAGTCATTCTTATCCCTTACAGTTTATTCTGGTGTACATTCCTACGGCATTTCCTTGGACCAACCTCCTACTTGGTGCCACTCCGTCCGTTATGGGGAATGGCAGCAGTGCCGAAGCGCAGTTCAAGACCTGACTTATGACTTTAGTTTTTCGATATATACCTATCTTATTATCTTAGGTACAATGTTCCTGTGTATACTGCGTGAGCCTTACGGACGGTCACCCAACCTTAATTTATTCAACGAAGGAGGGGTATGTGAGGCGGATCAAATGACCAGACCGGCGACCCACCGGCTAATCCTCCCGGAAAGGGCCATCCATCAAACCTTGACTTTGCGTGCCCTACCGAGGGGCTAGATCGTTCTTTCCATGGTTGTGACGTTGAGGGGGGTGGCGCCTACACTCTATCGTCCTTTTGTCCATCGTGCGCCACTTCTGACGAAAATCTTCGTCAACTCGCTTCAAAGCCAAAGACCAGAGGGCGCTCACTGCTTCGTCGGGTGCAATCGCATTGTCTATTGACTTCCCGTCCTGTGACTTTTTGGATACTGCGCTCAATGGACCTGGGCCGTCAAAAGAGTCAGGTTGGAGGGCGGCATACGGAACGGCAAGGGTGGCCGTAGGGGAATCCTCTGACATGTTTTTGTCGCTCAAGACTGTTGCTGGTGCTCTCACAGTTCTCGTAAAGAACTACGATGTGAATTCTCCTTGTCTCGTCCCATTGACCGCCGACAGGTTATCGCAGCAAACCGCTGTCAACATGGAACAGATAGAGACATCGAGGAAAGTACAGTTGCTTCCCGAGACACTCGCATCCATAGTGGGTGACCAGGATAGTGGAGAGAGAAGGTGCGGAGGGAGGCTCTACGCAAGTTCGTACTTTCCCACCAAGAGGCACTGGCGCATTACTAAACCGCATCGATTATTCACAGGAAGTTGGTTGGGATCATTGCAAAACTCGGACCGCTGTCCGAGCAACACGGCATTCTGAAGTTCTTGAAGAACGACGACCACGTCAACACCTTGAAAGGCTTGTTACAAGACCTAGCTTAGGCTGTCATAGATTATCAGGGATGCGCCGCGAGCCAGTGGCACGAGCTGTCTGATGTCCTGGATCAACATCCGTACAACAGAGCACCTACGAGAAGGCCAAGAGGAGCGACGAGAGCACCTAAAGCATTGGAAACATTATTGCAAAGTGATTCTCCGGGCTGGCCTGGGGACGATTCGAAACTGAAACTTCTACTAGGAAGCTGCAGACCTCGAGTTCCTAGGAAAATTGGATCCTGTGCACAATACGGGAAACCAAGCTGGTTACCACCATATATACCCCGGGGGGACTCGGGAGTGCGCCCTCGATGATATCATACGATGGGCCAAAGATCCTCGGGACAGACACGTCCTTTGGCTTAACGGGTTAGCGGGAACGGGAAAGTCAACTATCGCGCAGACGTTCTCCGAGTTGGTCGCGAAGGATGGGATACTTGGTACCAGCTTTTTCTGCTCTCACGATTACCTCGATCGAAAGGAGCTCACGAATACTTTCCCTACGCTTGCATACCAGCCCGCACGCCGGTACCCCGTCGTTCGAAGTCATAAAAAGCAAGACCCGTCTGCAGCATGCAATTCACTTACATCTCAACTCAAGGACTTGATCGTGGACCTCACTCTCCTCTGGGGGCATTTCGTGCGCCGTCGTCGTGGACGCTCTGGACGAGTGTGCCGACGATCAGCCCGCCTCGGCGATCCTCTCCGTCCTCGGTCGTTTCGTCAAACAGCTGTCATCAATCAAACTCTTCATCACTGAAAAACCGGAACCCCGGATCCGAACTGGATTTTGGCTCCCCCTCCTGGAACCTTTCATTCAAATCATCTTGCTGCACGAGGTCGAATTTTCCAGCGTCGATGAGGACGTTCGATTATGCCACCAGGAAAAGTTGACCGCGGTGGCCAAACGAAGGAGCAACTTCGTCCGACCCGACCCGTAGCCTTGCGACAAGATTCTCACGGTTCTCACGGAGAAGTCACCTGGGCTATTCATCTTTGCTTCCGCCCTGGCCAGGTTTGTCGAACCGGAGTACCACGAACCTAACGAGCATCTCCGACTCATCATTACCCCGTCAAACAGCACAATTCATGAGGGGCGTGCGGGTATCGACCCGCTGTACACTCATGTTCTGGTGCTGGTCTTTTCCGATGTCAAGGAGATCACAGTGTTCGAGAATTTGTGGGTTTGGGGGCGTAGTAATCCTGGCATTCAACCTGTTGTCCCCGAACGCAGGTTGCAAAGGTACTTAATATCAGTGCACCTCTCGTCACGAGAACCCTATGCTATCTCCATTCGGTTCTTCTTGTTCCCAACAAGGATTCCAAGGAAATATGTGTTTCCCACAAATTGTTACCAGACTTCCTGCAAATTCATGACCATTGTCCCAACACCAGGTTCTTCACTGACCCCCCTGTGTGGTGCTGCCTTTTCAAACAGTTGGCCTTCATAACCAGCTTATGAGCCAAGAGTGCTGTTGCCATCACCAACCCTCAGACGGGTGTTTCCACTCAGGGTCTTTCCATTCTAAATAAATTGCCATATGAATGGGTTATCCCTCTGTGAGGTATCAACTTATACTCATTGCATGCATACATTGAATGGACAGGCTCTCCTACCTCTCTAATGAGTTGTATTATGTGAACTGTGAGTGAGATGCTTGTTTAGCACTGATATTGTTGGTACATAGAAAGGTATTAGAGAACATAGTATATAAACTATTGGTCTCTACTGGAGGAACATGTGACTGAAGTATAGCATCAACAACTCTCAAGAACTATAACCAACAACTAGGTAACAACCATTACATTGTACAACAATAGGTCTCCCAGACAGGTACATAGAATATCAGTCTTTACTGGAGGGGTAAATGATTGAAGTCCAGAATCAACACCTCTCCAGAATTATAACCAGCAGCCATATAGCAACCATCACATTGCACAGCAGTGGGGTTTGCAAATCTCCCAGACAATTGATAAGCCACACCTCCAGTAACTGTATTTTTGATCCTGGACAGACTAGGGTCCCACAGCATAGTATCACTAAGGTGGAGCCTGTTTGGGGGCACATTGGGCAACTGAACAGGAGTTGAGCCTTGGGTCCCAAAGTCCCACCCCTGGTATTCAGATTTGTAGTTGTGAATCCAGACTCTTGAGCCATCTACAGTGAGGGATTGCCAAGAGGTCTCCTGTTCTATCTCCACCCTACCCAGAATCTCTCCTGTCAGTCTAGACAAGGTTTGAATAAACTCCTCATTCAGGAGGAAAATTTTGGATCCATCTCCAGACATCCTAAGGTCATAAAGAATATTGAAAGGATCATCAAATTCACCCCCAGTGTGATATGCAATTTGGAGGACTTCCCCTTGCTCAGAATCCCAGATGTGGATCTTATCTGCACACCAAACAAAGATCAACCTGCCATTAATCAACCTGACATCTCTGTGGTAGTAGTCTTTGGCTGGGGTTTGGAAGGAAGTCCTGCAGATGCCAGTTGAGATGCCCCAGATCCTCACTATCCCATCTAAATCACTTGAGATAGCAACACCATCTTTGGGTTGTAGAGTGATAGACCTGATTGGAGCTGAGGTGATAGGTATGGACTCTGGGTCTATTTTAACGGGGTCTGTTGATGGGACACCAATCTGCCAGAATGTTACTTTGCTGTCATCAGATATTGAGATCAGAGAGGAGGGGGAGGTGAAGACAATGGAGGTGATGGAACTGTGACCAATGAGGGTCTTAACGGGATGAGGGTCTGAACCAGTAATGTCCCAAATGTAGACAGTGTGGCCAGCAGTAACTGCAACAAGCCTGCCATCAGGGGAAAAACAGCATTGAAGGGCAGGATCATTGGCCACATGGAATTCAGCCACAATTGCTCTGGAATTAGAGTTTTGAACTGTGACGACTGCCCCATTGGTCAAAACAAACTGAGTGCCATCTGGGGAGAAAGCAACACATAAACCATCATATGTAGGTGGGATTTGGTGGCCATTAATGTCCCACTGCCAGATTTTGTAATCAGAATTAGATAGGAGGCATTGAGGGTCTGTAGGAGAGAAGCAAACTTGGTCTACAGTATTCCATTGCTCTATGACATGATAGCATTCCCCTGTCTGAATGTCCCACAAATGAATTGTATTGTCATCAGACCCTGAGGCAATCATGGTGGAGTCTGCTGAAATGGAAACAGAGCAAACTGTGTTACTGTGACCAGAGAAGGTCTTGACAACCCCTCCAGTCTGTACATCCCAGAGCTTGACAGTCCCATCATCACTTCCAGATACAAGTGATGTCCCATCTGATGAGAAGACAAGAGATGTCACTAAATCTGTATGCCCAGAGAAAACAGCTGTCTGGCTCCCAGTGATTGCATTGATGATGATGATGTCCTCATGCCAGAGCCCAACTGCAATGGTGTCTTTCCAGCATGAGAGGGCCCGTGTTGGATTGCCCAGTGAAACTATGCGGGAGCACATTCCCCATTCTGCTGAGAGCCCTTTAACCACTTTAACTTGAAGTGAGAGGTCTGCATTGTAGCATTTGCAAAGCCAAGATGAGGAAGGACAAAATGGGAGGGCAGAATGGTAGATGTGGGAAGGAGAGATGTTGTTGATTGTGTCAAAGTGTTCCAATAGAAACCGCTGGCTGTCAGCTGTCCACTTGCACAAAACTCCTGCCTAAATAAACATGAATGTAGGTCTCAGTGAACAGTCTGCACAACACTTACCAAAGCATACCATTGGTCAACATCATTTATGGCAAGGACCCCAACATCAAGATTCCCTGTGAGTGCAAGGACTTCAATCCAATCCAGCAAATGTGTTGTGAAGAAGTTGTCAATTACTCTCTGCACCTCTTCAACCCAAGAGCTGCTGCCAGGAATCTCCAGAAGATGCTTTGTCCAAAAGCAACATGAATATTCCAGAGCATATCCAATGTGGTCCTTCTTTCTGGTAGAGATATCTTTGACCTCACTGAGAACAGCATGGTCTTCTAGGTCACAGATATTCTTTCTCAACCTTTCCTCCATAAGGTCAAGGCATGAGAGCAAGATTTGTGCATGATGAACTGCAGGCTCCACAAAAAATTGATTGTCTTTACACCGCTTGGGGTCTGTGAGGAAGTCTGGAAATGACTTGTGGAAGGGGCGGATTGGGTCTTCTGTGTCATCTGGAACAAGGAGGAGAGAATGGAGGGAACGGATGGTGGTGGAGATGTTGGGTACTCTTAGGAGGTCTGAGAGTGCCACTGCTGAGAGAGGGTTGAACACAAGCAACACTGCACCAACTATGGTTTTGAAACGGGTTTGGATTTCCTCATCATCAGCATCCACATCATCAACTGCCTGTTTTAGAACCTGGGTGTAAAGGAGGTCAATCCCAGCCCTTCCTTCATGAGCAGTGCTTTTTGGGAGTGAGATGGTCCAGCCCAGCTGTTCAGCAGGTGTACGGTTCCTGGATGTGAAAAGTTTGACAACTGTTGAGGCATAGATGAAGAACCCTGCTGCCTTTTCACAAAGAACACCAATCTCAGATGAACTTGGCCAATCTTCTGTGAAGTTGCAGTCACTTCGGGCTTTGGCAATATCAGCCAATTGAGTCCTAAAAAACAGCTTGATATCATCATCCACTAAGGACCGTTCAACATCATGCAGCCTGAACACTTCCGTGATGGGTTGGAGTGACTCGAGGCGAAACCCAGAGCGGATCCGAGGTTCAGGACGACCGGTGATAAAGAACTTGACATCGGGGATCTGGTCCATGTATCGGGAGAGCACGGAAAGAATGGCGGAGGCAGGTTCTTCGTCTTTGCACTCGTCGAGGGCATCAATGATGATGAGGGTTGGAATGCGGGTAGCTTTAAGCGGGCCAACAACGAGCCTCTCCATCTGCGAACAAAGAGACTCCCGTCCGACGTCTGGGCGGGCCTTCAGTACATCGAGTAATTCCTTTCGGAAAGGTGGGTACTGGTATGCAAGCTGGAAGGCGAGCGTTGGGAAGATTGCCTGGAGATTGCTCCGGTCTGCAAAGTCTCGTGAGCAGAAGAAGCTGGCCCCGAGTTTTCCATCCGCAAAGCTCGTCTCGGCGAATGTTTGGGCGATGGTTGATTTTCCGGTCCCGGCCAGACCGTTCAGCCAGAAAACACGTTGGTCCCGTTCGGCTGTTAACCAATGTTCGATCTCCCAGAGGACATCCTTCCTTGTTCCCCTCAGGCACCCCTGCCTGTTCCCACAGCGGTACCCAGCGTCTGGGGTGTGGTAAATCCTATCGAGAAGAGCGAGGTCTGCTGATTCCTGTACACCAGTTAGTCCGCGAGGACGGAAGGCGAGGGGTGAGACTCACGATGAGCAGGAACTGTTGTCATAGAGATCTTGCTGCAATGAAGTCTAGCACATATGTTAGACACGATAGAGATGAATAGTTCGACGCACAAACCTGATACTCCACCATTGCATCGCGAATGTCCTCGACCAGACCGCCAAGTGTACCCGCATTCTCGAAATTGTTGAAGAAACCCACAGCCTTCCCTTGTTGTTCGAGTGGTGCTAGATCTCGATGAACACCTTGCAATTTCCTGGAGATCCCCATATGTCAGACCCAGCTCTGGACCTTGGAGAGGTGCGGATTCACCTTTCCAGTTCATTCCTCCTTTTTTGCTCCTTGTCATCACCCTCAGAAACAGGCGCACAGAGTAACTCAGCGAGCGCTTTGACCCGGGGTGCCAGAGATTCTATTGTTTGCTTATTCGCCTTCGTTCGCTGAGAACCTGTAAGCGTTGCGGATTGCGTATGTGGGAGGGCGATCGTACCTCGCAATTTTCCAGGATAAAGCAGAGACCTCCGGCGACAGACTTGAGCGGAGGGAAGGCATCTGCAGAGTTTCTCACTCCACGAAGGAGTAATTTTGCTGTGGCGGACGCAGTTGACTTCCAGCTTGATTTGTTCTCTTCCACGGCAACACTCGATTCAGCACTCCCGCCGGGACAAACAACTGCTGGTACGTGATCAGGGACGGCAGAGGTGCCTGCGTTGTCGGTCTCGTCTGAAAGAACAATCAGAGGCAGCAACTAAAACAACACTGTTCGCATACTGTCGGGTTTCCCACTGTTCGGGATCGGAGGGGTGGATGGAGAGGGACGGGCTCGCTCGACTTCTCCACTGCGTCCACTTTCCATCGCAGCCTCAACGTCTGAGTGCAGATACGAATGCCTCTGGCTGAATTCCCTTCCGCCGAGGTCTACCTCCACTTTTCCTCGGTCCGTCGAATAGACTTGCCGTCCGTCCGTGTTGGTTCCGTCCCCTCCTCGGTCGTGACTGCCACCCGCTACAAGATGGGGCTCTGGTCGTGGAAGCGAACCCGGTTGGTCAATTTGTCCGTCCACGTTGACTCTGTTCCCTCCTCGGTGGTGACCGCCGCCTACTACAACAGTTCTGTCCGGTTTGCGTTTCCTCCCCGTTAGTCTGTGCTTGATTCTCTTCTTCATTCTGGAGAACGAATCTCGTATGCCGTCCATATCGGTGTCAGATCAGGGTAGATGGTGGTGCGATAGTGGATGGTTGGCCTCGTGGCTTTGGTCCATTTTTGGTACATATGCCAGCGCTCAGCGTGGGTGCAAGTGGTCTCTCCACTGACGGGCCCCCGTATCGCTTTTGAATATTGGTGTTCTGTATTTGTGTCATATGGCTTATGACTGGATGCTTTGGGAGAGTATTTCCACCACCCTTGTTAGTCCTCATTGCCCAGCTGGAATCCTCAACTCCAACGTACTCGCAACCAATGGCTCGAGGAAATGTTCGCAATCACCGACAAGAGGTAACCCTCCGCCTCGCAACAGTGTCCATACCTTCGCCCGAAATCCTTCAATGCGCTCCTCTGTCTGGTCTTCGGTTACAAACGTGAAAAGCAGCGCTGGGAGATGGATTGCCTTCCATCACCTGACAGAAGAATCACCGATCGTTCAATCTCCCCATCCGTCCAATCAACCCCTCTTCTTTTGGATCCTACTCGAGTGAAGATCCATCCGACGATGACGACCGTAGCCACCACGCAGTCTAGTTCGTACATCGCCCTGGCAGGAGCTGATAGGTGAAATTATCAACCGTGTTCCGCTCGAGCGCACGCGGCTCCGTTCGTTGGTTGCAATGGATTCACTCTTTCCTTTGTGAAACACAGCAACGCCTTCAGTGGGCGGGACCGATTCGTGAAGCCGCCTGAGTCAGCCGACGCGGGTCCCGACATGTCCGGGAAACTTCGTCGATATGACTTGGGTGACTCCGATGCTGTGGCTCCGTTCCCCGCTGACGTTTATAATCTGGGACAGTTCTAACTCTGGCTTTCTTCCTCACCCCAGTTCCCTCTGAGCTCTCTCTCTCTCCTGAGTATCGACACATACCCCACAAATCAACCTATATCCTTATGGCCTCCACTTTGAGCGTCGTTTCTCTCACCCATCACAACAAACCCAAGAATGCCAACAAGCCACGTTTATCACCCAAACATTGCCGTGAAATCACGGACCATTGGGTAAGCTGTCGACGCGATTGTGTTAGTACATTGCAGCTAAGCCATGCAGAAATATTGCGTAGGAGCAGGCTACACCAATTCCTTCGTCGAGGGATACACCAATCCAGCACCTATCCCTTCAGCGAAGGGTCCTACTTACCGCCTCCACAACATGATCCCTCATCACGTTCAGCGAGCGTACTCCGTCTCCACTGGAGGTCGCCGAAACCCTGGACGAGGCGACGGTCAGACCTGGAACAGTGATTCGTTCATTTGTCCCGGTCAGATCGACCCAGACTGCTCCGAAATCGACCCGTCCATCGACAGTTGCGTGGTGGACTGCGGCGGTGACGACGAATGCGATTACTACGACCAGGAGGTTACGCGACCGCGGACGATTGAGATTTCCCTCGCGGATGTCCCGATGAAGGTTCGCAAGCCTAAACAACGTGCGTGACCACCTGACCGCTTTGTCTTCAATTACACATACGGGTGCTTACTGTATTTTATTCTTACAGGCAAAGCTCACGGTTACGAAGTCCTCCCATCCGTCCCTCGAGTATCTTCCATCCCACCATCCGAACTCGGAGAACCATCTTTACACCGAGACTTTGAGACCATGTCCAACTTCAGCTGGGACGCCATGGACCTTGACAACCTCAGCGTCTTCAGCGGGGAGGACTGGGAGGATCTCGAGTCCGCCTACACCCACGACACTTCCGATTACGATTTGGACCGGGACCCTAAGCTCCTTCGAGTCACTCGAGATGACTCGGGTTCCAGCGCGTCGTCCCCATCTACGACTCCCCCGCAGAGAACATACGCTCAGGCCCTCGCCAATAAGACATGAGAACGGACGTGGACTTTTTTCGGTTTACAGCGATACGTATCCTGTATATTCGTCGCACTTCCTGGATCACATTTTTCGTACCATACGATATCATTTGTAGTCGGGAGCGACCCGCAGGTACAAGATTGACTTTACTGTGCCGGCGCCCCTTGGTTAGGTTCCCGATCCTTCCATTGATGTGCAATTTGACTCGAGCGCATACAAATGACATTTGTGGCAGTAGAGAAGCCAGCGGCGGCATATTGAGAGCATCTGGTTCAGGAACAAAGCTTTCGGCTGTGTTGGGCGTCGATGCCATTTCACACTGATACGGGGGGAGGGGCGAGAAAAATGCACATTATGGTGTGTAGCACAGAGCCGGTACAACTAAAGATATAACGATACGCAAACGAAATGAGAAAATGAGAAAACAAACGACAGAGGATAAGAAAGCTCGAGCGGTAAAAGCACATTCAAGACACGGGGGGAAGGGTTAGTAACCTCCCGGGAATCCAGTCATCATCGGCATCATCCCTGTAGGGTTGCCCATCATAGGCGGCCCTTGTGGGGGGAACCCATTACTGACAGAACCCACTTGACCTTGAGTGAGCAATAGGGGACCACCGAAACCAGGATTGATAATTGGCATGTCGGCCTCCTGTTGCTCCTTTTGAACCTCCTTCTTCGACCTCTCCTTGACCTCCTTCTCGAGCTGGGCGATCTGAAAAGGGGTTCCATTACACGCCCTGTAGATCCACATAGCGGTGACATACCTTGTCAACAAGAGTACGCTGGTTCTGGATCTTGTATGGCATGTAGAAGTCGTTCAGACCGTGTCTCCAGCTCAGCTCCTCGACGACATCAGACCTCAGGAGATCAAAGCAGATGTAAAGGACGGCGGCGAAGCACTCCTTGTTGCCGATATCCACGAAGTAGGTCAACAAATCCTCAGCGACCTCGACGGAGTTGGAAGCGGAGGCAGTAACGACGGCATCTTTGAACAGCTTGTCCTGTTTCGACAATGTGATCGAATCGTCCCACTTGCTGTTCTTCTTGTACAGGTGAGCAGCCAACCGCCTGAACTCGAGCAGAGCGTGCTTCTCAAGCTGCTGTGCGAGAGAGATGTTGTTGAAATTGTCGAAACTATCAATCGAGTCCCGGAGGGTGTTGTAGTCTTCCTCCTCGATCAGAAGAGCGTTGTATGCATCGTTCACAGCTTCGATGTTCAGCTGCGGTCGTGCGTTAGTCAGGGATCCCGAAGACAGCCAGAAGCCACTCACGTGTTGCACGGCGATAAGGTATGAGCGGACGAGTGGAATGTGGTCCATTTGACGGAACATTCTGACCACGCGGGCGTGGTCAATGCGTGGGATCATCACGCTCAGAAGATCGGTCAGCAACGTAGGCTGCTCTTGAAGGTAGAATGTCAGAGCCTTGTAGTAACTAGATAAAAGACGTTAGGCGGATTCAAATGCGGCATGATCGCGGCAGTATTTACATCTCAACGTTCGCCACCCGGACAATCACGTCCTTGAACTGGTTGTGTTCCCAAGCATCGGCAGACCTTTCGATCATCGCGAGAGCAGCATTGTCCTAGAGCAGATGTCAGCCAATGACCACCCACCGGGCAACACGTAGACGTACAAATTCGTCATACTTGATGTACAACAAAACGAGTTCTGGCCAGAGATGAGCCTTCTCGGCAGCCCTGATGACCTTGGGGATGTTGATGCGGGTGACGAAGAGCTTCAAGTGCTCCATTACTAACGACAAATCAGCTCATTGTCCCCTGAAGCGCAAAGCTGGGCAAGTGACGTACACTTATCGGGCCTGTACTTGCTGTAGAGAATCGAGAGTTCAGTGAAGATACCCATCTGCATAAGGTTTAGTGTCACATCCAATCGAAAAAACAACAACAACTGGGCTTGACGTACATGTGCCCGCTCAAGACTGAGACCAGCCTCGAGCAACGAGAGGATCTCATCGAAGTAGCCACGACGTTCGTAGATTGAGATCAAACCGTTGAGTTCCTCCTACAGAAAGGGATCAGCGGATTTGAACGGAAGGAAGGGGATTGGAGACTTACAGCGTGAACGACGATGTTGAGACCACAAATTTGAGCCTACGGATGGCCTAGTTAGTCACACTTGAGATACGAGCTGAGAGCACACTTACCAGTCGGAACTCCTTCTTTTCAATACAAGCAGCATGTACTTGTTTCCAGACCCTTCACATGACCGTCAGTAACAAGGCAAATCGGGCGCGAAGCATACTCACTGGGTGTTTCCGGCCTTCCTCGCGCTCTCCACAGCTGCCTGGTTCTCCTCGAGGTAAATAAGCGTAGTCGCCAACCTCGCCCAGTTGGAAATGCTAGTGAATAGCAACTTGGCAGCCTGGTACAATTCGTCCTCAAAACACTTCTCTCCAACAACAAGAACGTCCGCAACGTTCGTAACGCTCAAGAAGTCTTCCATGTCGTGGAGGCGGTCGGTCTTGGCGTACGCATGGGCCAGTTCGGTGTCGATCTTTGGCTCACGAAGGCTCTTGCGGGCCATCTGGAGGTAACGAACCAAATCTTCGTGCTTGTCTGCCCGAGTTGCAATCTCGATGACCTCGTTGAAATTAGAAGGATCCTCGGCCTTGATGTAGGAGTCTAGAATCGACCGTCAGTATACTTGGGAGTACGTGCAACTGTGCTTTGTGCATACCGATCGAGTCTTTGATACGGAGCCCGTCCAACTGAGCCTTGGCCAATCGACTCCAAACCTCCGGCTTGTTGACCTTGTTCGCATACTCCACGCCACGATCGAGCGAAACCATATGCTCAACCAAGACATTGATGGCCTGAGCGTGCTCCTCGTACTTCTTGTAGATCATAAACGCCTCCTCGTACAGTCCATGCTGGGTAGCGATCTTTGGGATCTCGGCGATGTCGTAGTTTTGCAACTTGTTGATGTATCCGACGACCTTGCCCTTGTCTGCACGGATGGCTGTAAGAAGCAGGAGGTTCTGGAGGTTACGGTTGTCGCTGAAGGGGGAAGGCTCGATGATTATCTTCTCCAGTAACTCGATGAGCTCTAAAGGAAGATCGGCTTTGAGGAAAGCGTGGACGGTGACGGAGACATCGTTCGGGTCAGTACACTCTGGCAAGACGGTGGCAACGATCTATGGGACGCGAACTGGTCAACACCTAGTCCAATACGCTGGCAGCGAGGAGGCCTTACCTGATCGATCAAAGCACGACGGTGGATATTGTCTGGCTGAAGGACCTGAGCCCAAAGATCTGCCTCGCGCCTCTTGACGAGGTACCTCGCTTGCTGCTTGAACATCGAGTTCTCATTGGTGATCGCGATGAGTTCTTCGTCGCAGAAGCCCTTTGCGTACGCAATGTAGGCGAGATATGGATCCCTCTTCTCGCAGAATTTGCCGACAACCAAAGGCTCGTAGAGGTTGTTCTCCTTCAAGAACGACTCGGGGTTGTTGTTGCTGTCAATGTAAATCTTGGCCAAAGCGTTGTACACGGGGGGATCTTGCGAGCCGGCCTGGACCCGAGCCTCCAACCAGGGGAGGATCAACTTGAGCCTATTCCTCTGCTCGACCTCGTTGACCAGTTCGTCGATGGGGAAGTTTCCAGGGACAGAGGCCAAGAGACTCTTGATCGTAGTTTCGTCGCAGTCCACATCCAGCAAACCGCCAACAACCTGAGGAGTCCTGACGGAGTTCACCCTTTGGACGTAAACTTCGATGAACTTGGTCAGCCCGTTCTGGTACAGATAGAGAACCAAATCGTGCACGAAGTCGAACCGGTCGCAGACGATGATAAGAGGAAGCTGGTCCTGAAGTTTGGCCTCCTTGAGGAAGTTCTTGACTTTCTCCGGGTTGTAGTAGTTACTCTCTCGGCAAATACGCTCGACCTCGCGGATTTGGTTCGTGCGGGTGGCCGCCTGGATGTACTTGAAGTGGACTTCGGAGTCTTGGCTAAGGTTGACGATGGAGCCGAGATAGTAATAGAGACCTAGGAATCGGTCAGCTCCAATTTACGGGGGTCGTTGCGATCGCTTACCTTCGGAGCTCTTAAAGGATTCGAACATCTCGATCAACTTGACAGGGCCGAGGATATCGGAGTACTTGGTGGCGATCTGGATGACGAGCTGGAGGTTCTGACGGATGTTCACCCGCAACATCTCCTGCATGCAAGCCATCGACTGATCGGCTGTGAGGCGTCCGAAATATTCCACCAACCACTGTAAACGAGAATGAGAATTGAACGTGTAACCCGGCTGTGGTCGAAATACCTCTGGTTTGAACATGGTTGTATGCACAACGACTCGCTTAATGTCAGCAAGATCCTCATAGTGCTCCAAAGCCTAGATGATAACTTCTTAGTGAACGCCGCACGATGGCTTGAAAGGGACCCGCTCACCCGCTGCAGGAGACCGGCCTTCTCGCAAAGGTTGGCGATCCTGGGCCGATCGTAGTGGCTGAACATGTCGTTACCGAAGATGGCATCGGCGACCTGAGGAGCGTGAATCAAGTTCATCTCCAAAAGTCGGGTCTGGAGATGGCCTTGCTCAGGTTTGTTGTCCTTGAGGGCGTCAAGCAAGAAAGAGGTAGCAGGTTGGATCATATTCTGTGACATGAAGATATCGACGACCTAAAAAACGGGAGGGGTTGTTTAGCGGATAACATAACTATCGAACAAAGGACACTTGCACGCTCGATGTCCACAAGAGGTCCAGACTCGTCGTTGGCCAACTGAGTAGCAAATTCGGCACCCTTGTCGGGGTTGGTCCTCATAATGTGCTGGAGCAAGCCAACGTAGTCCGGCGTGTATCCGACCTTCTTGGCGTACAGCAGGATCTTCTCCGGTTGGCCCATCTCGGCGAAACATGCGATGACCTTATTGGGAACATTCGCGCGGAGGTATACGCTCAGGGCCATTCCAATATCGGACATCCGAACCATATCACCGAGTTCCTCGCTGCAAGTGAGTTTTCCCTCCTTCAACCACTTCTCGAGCAAGTTCTTCTTCCCCTGCTGCAACACTGGACGGGAAAGTTCGATGGATTCAAGGTGGTTGAGTTGCCCTTTCTCCAACAGGATACCAAAATAACGCAGGATCGGAGATTGACCACCGGGGACGACGGGGGCCTGCTTGAACTGCTCAATTACCTGGGCGGTTCGCAAGATACCCTGGGGTAGTGGCTGCGTCAGGAAAAGCTGATGCACAAGCGTCGAAATAGCTTACCCTTGGAGAGTTTGCAGCGATTTGAGCGGCCTGATCGAGCTGCCCACTCTGGAAGAGCTGCTGGTACTGCTTGACATACAGGTCATCCGCACCAGGAAGGTTAGCCCTGCTAGCGAGCTTGAAAGCCAATTCGGTATTGTTCAGCGTCGTGAGGATATAAGGAACGATGGTATTCTCGTCGACATCCACACTCAAAACCTGACCCTTCTTGTTCACACCGATTATACCGTGTGAAGCCCCATGCTCGGCTGTGACGAAGATGGTCTCGCCGGAAATTCGGTTCATGTAGATGCACGCGCCGGATTCGAGGTCATAGAGGTGAATGAAGCCGTATTTTGTGACCAGGTAGACAATTCCGTGCTTTTTTGAGACCTGCATCGCGACCGGGAAATCGTTCGTCGCCTCTGGAGGGAAGTAGACATCGATCTGCTTTTTGGTGAACACGGGATCCGGGGCTTGATGGTCGATCTCAACAATGTGAAGCTAGAGGGAATGGATTATCAGTCTGAGGTGTGTTCGTGGGCGCAGCAGAGGAAATAAATACTTTGGCACCAGCGCCGGTTCGGACGGAGAAAGTGAATAATTTAGTGGGGTGCTGGTGACCGTCCAACTTCAACTCGGCAAATCCAGCGGCGTGACCCTCGATCGGCTGGCTAACACCCCGATCTCTGCTGTACAGTTGCATGGAGCCCTTGATCTTGAACGCGGAAGGATTGGTGGCATTTCCTGAAATGCCAACGAGAACGAGCCACTTCTCGTCAGCACTACAGCGGTAGTTGATGATCTGCGCGCCGACGAGGGTTGGATGCCTATCGAACACCTTTTGGGGGGGAGACGTCGCATCGGCCATGGACCAGTGGTAAACAGCAGTTTCCGTCACGATTCCGACAGTGTTGTCAGATATCCACTTCCAGAAGGTGACGTCTTCAGCATTAGCGTGCGACTTGACCTTGGTCTTGGTCTCGATGTTGAATATTTGTAGTGTCCGGCCGGCTGCATACACGATACCATTAGTTTACCGGGTCCGCAGTACAGGCAAAGCGCCAACGCGTATACACACATTTGAGAGCCAAAATCTTTTGCTGGGGGTGCATAATCGCGGAGTCGGCGGTGATTGGTCTACGGAGAACATTATTGGCATCGTTCAGGTCGATAATAACGACCTGGTTCTGTTCGTTGACTTTCTCCCGCACACAGATGAAATGGTCGGATTCGAGGGTCAGTGTCTGTGCTCAGGTGTCAACCGACCGCTGTGAGCTGAGACGAAGATGGTATGGTTTAACGGACCTGGAAAGAGATGGAAGCAGGCTGCACGCCCAAGCTGGAGAGCTGGAGGTGCTCATTGAAAATGATGGGTTTTGAGATATCCATGTTCAGCGGTGTGATGATGAAAATCGACTGAGAGCCGTTGTAGTCTATTCGCGGGTCGTTATCGCCGCCTGTGGCCTCTCGTTCGACGGTGTGAGATGAGGAGAAAGAAGGGGAAGACGGCTGGTCGGATGTGAGTTGGAGGCACTCTCCAGTTGCGGGAGGGATACGTAGCCGCGTTCACCGATTTGTGTTTGTTTGTCCGCCTGACACCGCCCTCGGGAGAAATTCCGATTTTATCATACAGAATTATTGGGCTTGCGCGCCCAGAAGATGTAGTTACAGAGCGTAGAGAGGTCAAAATCTATCGACGTGCTGCTCCGACCCGTCAGAGTCCAACGGCCATCCCAGGGGACGTAGATCAACCCACGGGCTTCGGCCTCTTTGCGCGACGGTAACCCATTATAAAGACGCGTAATCCAGGGTTTCTCGTGTTCGCCAGACTCTGAGACAAACCGGGGTGTAGGGTATTCTTGGAAGAAAGACAACAGTTCCGAGGGTTTTATATACTTGGAGTACGTGTGGGTACCGGGGGTGACGATCCCAAGGATATTCTCCACGGCCAAGATAGTCAATGCATATGCCACTGGCGTGCGGGAGATGGTGGAGAGAAACAAATGACCTCCGGGCTGCAATGAATTGGGTTATGACAGGTGGCGAAGGCGTGGGTTAACAAAGTGGGAAAGAGGCGAAATGAATCACCCACCTTTACAAGTTGCGCACATACGTGCAAGAACTCCGAGGGCGTGTTGACGTGCTCTATGACCTCCATAGAGCACACGACGTCGTACTGTTTCCCCTCCGCCAACAACGCTTCGGCAGTTGTGTGCAAGTACTTCAAGGACTCGGTTGATCGGGCAAACTGGGGATCCCCTGCAGCATGTGTCGAAGCTATCCCGATGTTTGCTTCCGAAGCGTCGATTCCCGTAGTCCTCGCACCTAGTCTGGCAAGACTCTGACAATTTTTTCAGCACTTTCTCGAGAAACACGGACAGGGCACGCCGCACCTCGGATAACAACCCTCCGCCACATCCAACGTCGAGGATATCGAGTCCCCCCAACGGGGTCGCACTAGAAGAAGCGGAAGAGGTCCCTTCCTCCAACTGGACTTCCTGCAGCTTCTGCTTGATAAAATCCATCCTGACCGGGTTCATTCTGTGAAGCATGGCGAACTCGCCGCGTTCGTCCCACCATTGAGACGATAGCCTCGAGAAAAGCTCGACCTCGGACGCATCTACGGTGTTGACGTTGTTCGCAATGCCCCTGACGCCAGACCGAACAGCGGCAACACGGAGAGGGAGAGCGGTGGAAAGGATGGACCTTTGGATTGACCTTCCGTACAGGGAGAACATTGGGCGCTTTCTCACGGCTGATACGATCACCGAGCGTAGCCAGGAGAGTGTAACGACACTCCGTCGCTGCGCTTATCCCTCTCTCACCATCACCACCACCACCACCATCTCTCTCTACACTAGTTTCTCTGTTCTCCTGGAAATTCATGTCGTTGACGACTACACTTGAGACTCCGAAGCACTGGGACCTCGGCAGAGTCGTGCGCCGGAAGGCCTCGTCGAGTAACGTAGGCGACAACCAGTTCTCTTTCAAAAAGTTCGTTGGAAAAGCCAGGCGAGGCAGGACCTCGCCTACCCCTGTTATCGGCGGAGGTGCTCCTCCCCCACTGCCGCCCAAAGATGGGCCGGGGCGCAGCTTCTCGCCTTCGTTATACTCTGCAAGTCAGTACACCTAACAAAGGCACAATTTATTTCTCGGCTTATGTTTGCTTTCCTTTCGCTATTAGGGCGCCCCTCTCATCAGCACAAACTCTCAACATCTTCAGACGGTTCAAAGGGTTCGTCCATCGCCACCATCGTCGTTGATCATCCAACGTTCAAAATTCGTCTCACTCAACAACTGACGTGGAATGATTTTTCAGGATCACAATTGCATGGGGATGGTGGATACTCAACATCTCCACTCCGTGTCAATTTTACCTTTGATGAAGTTCAAATCCCCCATCACACTCCACCGATTCCCATGCACGCTTCTAAACCCGGTCTAAACTCCCAAATCACTAACTCGCTGGCCAACAGCAAGTTCGAGCCTTTTCGCCGACCATCTGGACCGCCCACAAAAATCCCCACCCCAGCTGAACGCGCCAAAGCTCGGATTGAGGCCGAGAGGGAGAAAGAATTCGAGACCTGTTTGGCTGTTCAAGAGGAGGAGGAGCGTCAGGCGAGGATAAAGGCTGAGAAGGAAGAGCTGTGCAGACAGGAAGAGGAAGAAGAAGCTCACAGAAAGGCAAAGCTTGAACAGGATATTCGCCTTGCCCAATTGCTGAGAAAGCAGCGGGAACACGACCAAGCGAAAGCCGATGAGAAGTTTGCGCAAGAGGTGGAGGAGAGGCGGAGAGCGAACAAGGAGAAACGGCTGCAAGGGTATTACAAGTCCCAGGCCTGGAGGATCGAGCAAGAGAGGTCCAAGGAAAAGACGCTTCACAAGAAGGAAGAGGAGAAGAGGAGAGAGGAGGAGGTGAAAATGCAAGAACGCAAGAGAGTCTTCAACGCCATGAAGGCTGAGCATTCAGATCGACTTCAACTCTCTGGGTGGATGTCTGTCCAGGCGGCTGGAACCGTGACCTGGAGACGGCGCTGGTATACGTTTGACGAAAATAGTTTCAAGTTCTTCAAAGACCAAAACGTTTGTTATCTCTCTTCTTGTTTCCTATTTACTGACGACTGTCTCCCAGGACACATCTCCTGTGGATGTCATTGCCATCTCCGATATCCACGACGTCAGGGATTGCAGGGGCGTTTCGGAAGAGGAACCCGCGTTCATCCCAAATTCATTCGTCATCGAGGAAGTCCACGGATGCTGTTGGTCCTTCTTCACCGACACAACCGACGCCATGGTTTGTCTCAGTTCTATCCTTGCCCATGCTGATTCTAATCATGATGCATCCACAGGAAAAAATCATGGCTGCGTTAATATTCTGTTCTGACGTCCACAAGACCGGTCCCTCTCGACGTTCATCTCTCGCCAGTCACGCAACTGGAATTCTATCCGTCTCTCGCATTCCTCGCTTGTCCATGGGCCTCTCTTCCTGATGTTTCTATGCTTGCTACCGGCATCACCTTCCACGAGCTGTGTACGTATACCCCAACCGCCTCTTATTTATGTGTTGTGCTAGGTGGCAGGTGTTGTATGTATACCATATGCCCGTTTTATTCCATTCGTATTTCTACTGTGTCCCTAGAGGTACAAGGCCGACAGGCAGAGCCAGGTTCGCAAATGGGACCACTTTGAATCCTTCCCCGTCTCCAGCGCGGGCGTTCTGAACCCTAAGAAATTATGAATACCCAACCAATAGTTGAACAATTTGAGTGCACATCCAACCCCACTAATGATATTTCACAGCACGATGGAAACGGGGGAACCCACACCCTCTACATGAACTGCACGCGTTATGTATTCAACGGCGCCGGAACTTACCGCTGAGCCAGGGACGGGCGTGTAATCAAAATTCAGTAGTCAGGAAACCGACCTAATCTTTTTCCTAAGCTTATATTGAACGGAGTTCTGAAACTCAATGTTGTTTCGCATTTTGCCCCATACATAGTTTCCACCATCCACAATCGACTTGAGCAATCAGGAGCCGGGGGGGGGGGGGG
>Ga0307515_10003032_pt1 | contig 35601 bp, 38 predicted proteins | sample 17_EM_MG_FD_194513 | JGI IMG/M metagenome (GOLD analysis project Ga0307515, IMG submission 194513) | Populus trichocarpa ectomycorrhiza microbial communities from riparian zone in the Pacific Northwest, United States - 17_EM | ecosystem: Host-associated > Plants > Roots > Unclassified | place... | reverse complement strand
TTCATTATCGTGTCTATCCTACTTCTCCATCACTGTGTCCATACTATCCTCTTCTTCTAACTCCACCAAAAATTTCCTCGCCTACAATAATGACTACCTTGACTTCCACTGGCACCCCAGTGTTTACCGCGGGCATTCCAGATTCCTCCTAGGTTAACGAAGGCTTTTCATATGAGGTTTGTCAGGAGTTCAACTAAATATTTATGTTGGCAGATTACACTCCACGCTGTAGCAGTGGCAGAATCAACCAGCAATCGAGTAACTGTATCTTGTAATTGCAAGGCTGTATGCACTGGTCACTGCCGCTGCAAGAAGAATCAAGTTCAGTGTTCAGTGTACTGTCATGCTGATGAGTATGATTGCGGAAATTTATCGCCACTTACAAATCACATTGGTAAATCGAACCTGGGTCCAGAGCGAGCTGGGTCAGCTGTCAGACTGAGTGCAAGATGACTGAGTGCAAGAAAGAGAACCAATACAACAGTTCAAGGGCAAAATACAGCAAGAGTGACATGGGGACGGCATGTGCAGGGGCAGGAGGAAGAATAGATTGAGCAGTTCACTGGGAGTGTATACTAGTAATTTTGTGGAAGGAAATAGCATTGTGAACTTGGTACACCGGTTGACCACTTTGCCAGTAGGTTAACCCATACACCAAATCTTCCTGTTGGCCAATAGGTTAACCTGTATACCAAAAGATCGACCACTTTGCCAATCGGTTGACCTGTTGGCCAACGGGAAAATTTGGTGTATGGGTCGGAACATATACAAGACTGATCATTGGCTTAGCTGGTGTTACAAACACTAGGGTTTAAAACTTCATGGCGCAGAAAACGCTAGCCACAGGTTTAAAACCTGTAGTATTCAGCAATTCTTTTGTTCAATCTATAAGAAGATATTGTATGAAGTTGTTGCTCGAACTCCCTCCCTCACAAGATCTTCCGGTATTGAACAAGGCACTCCGGTATCCCAACAGCGCAACCTTGACCATAATTTAGATCCTGAAAGCACGGTGGAAATCATTGTATGTAGAAGAGCTGGTCACTTGGCTCAGCCGGTGCTGTAAAAATCGGGCTCGGATTCAAAAATCTATTGCTCTTTTGTTGTTTTTGTCCTGTTGTAAGAAGTATTGCTCTGAACCGGTACACTTAAGAAAACTGTATTTCGTCGGTGCTGAGCAGGGAACTCTGAAAACCCGACAATACCGCAGGGAAAAGTACCGTAATCTAGCTTCATCGTTCCCACAGACAGTCAGCCGCCGAAACTAGGATGGTGGAAATCATCGTATAAACTGGCAAAGCTTGGTGTTATAAACACCATGCGGGGGTTTAAATAAATGTTCAGCTCTTGTACTCGAGTATCAGACCGCAAACCACCTTATACTGAGAAGGCTACCGAATTCTGTTTCGCTGGCGTTCTCTGGGGAAAAGAGGAATGAACGGCGAAACTATGCTCTACATGCATCTATATACTCAAGTACGTAACTTACAACAGGACAAAATAATGATTACCACAGATTCGAGCCTGTGACTTCCGGTATTTATTAACAGATCATTGGCCATGGAAGAGGGTGGGATTGGACTGCAGCAATGGGAGGTTGATTGCGGGCTACTTTGGGTATGGAACCGCGTTTTTCTGCTGGCGCGCGTATCTCTCATGCCACCCCTTCATACTACTCCATAGGAAACTATAGGAAAGCTGGTACACGCCGTAGTCTGTCACACAATATAGGGTGCATCGAGACGGTTTACGTGCAGAATTTGCGGTTACTCGTAAATATATCGATATATTCTAGATAGACTCATTTTTATATTGAAATGTATCAATACGCCACTTGGAGAGAATAGCACCTTTGAACCATATTCCGGCCAGTAGCCCTATATATGGGACCACCTATAATTACAACAATGCGTATTTTGAGCATCCCTAATGGGCACGAAGGGATAAGTGACTCCGCCTGTGACGTGGTATTTATTTAACGAGTGCGAATGAGTGATTAAGAAAGGTCCTTCTTGGTGGATTATATGGGTTGGACCTGTTGGGAATTGGGGGTGCTGATGACTGGTCTGATTTCACTGCTGGCATTTTCAGCATACCATAAAACTTCGCATTTAAAGCCCCCCGTTGGCCTTTTGAATTTCGGTAGATATGGGCTATGCCGTTCCAGACGTCACACACCTGCTTTTGTGGTAAGCATAGCCTCTGATGATTTCCCAACCATCCTCATGAGCCAGGAGATGAGGCCAAATGTCAAGCCAGGTCCCCGAGTCACAACATTTTGGCACTATTTTGAATCTCTTGGTTGGTGTTTCTTGACCTCTAAGGTCTAAGTCGGCTGTTATCAGGCGGTCGAGCCATCAAGTATCACCCAGAACTATCAAACGCCAAATTGGCATCGTACTTACATTACGAATATGTTACACCCATTCACCCCGCCTACAGTTCAGCCAGCAAACCTTCCACAACCCCCCTCAGCTCTGCAAGCGGCACATTTATTCGCACGTCCTTCCGTCGAGACTGTACCTCCACTAACTGTTCCTTTTTCCAGGAGCGCCCAAGCACGACAAAAACTGGATATCCGACCAAATCCGCATCTCGCATCTTCCACATCAGGTCCTTCAAGTCGCGGTCGTCAAATATAACGTCCATACCATCTGTCCCTTCCTGCGAGGTGCCCGCAAGCACGTCATACACAGTTTCTGCGTCCGCCTTCATCTCTGGATGGCAAACAACACAAACCTCGAATGGTGCTACAACTCGAGGCCACCCGAGTCCTTTGTTGTCGCGGTGGCCTTCGGCAATAGCCGCGATCATACGAGATACACCAAGGCCATGGCAGCCTTGTTGCAGTGCCGTCCATTGCTGGTCTGCGTTGGCAACTACTGCGCCCAACGGGACAGAGTACCGGGTTCCAAGGTGGAAGGTGTGGCCAAGCTCTATGGCGGTGGTAGATTTTAGGCGTCCTTCTGAACAGTGCGGACAGGAATCGTCAATCCGTGATTTCAGGAGCGAAAGCGGAGCATTCGTGGAAGGATGGGTATTGATAGATGTGGTGGGGATACGTTTGTCTGCAATGAAGGTTTTGGCGGCAGCATGGTCGGTGTGATTGCTGAACGAGGACCCAGTGAGGGGGAATGGTAGTGCGGAGTCAAAGAGATTGATGATTTGCGAATGGTTGGTGGTTTCTGTGGTAGAAAAGGGGGTAAAGTGCTCCAAGAATAGATCAAGAGGATGGGAGACGCTGGGGTCGAGATCAGGCACTAGTTCTTTAATACGGTGGAGATTCACCTCGTTTGCGGTAAGGTTGCCGAGGGCGTTGACGGAGGAACGTAGGTAATAGGTGTTGACTAGTGTCTTCTTGTCTGTGGTGATGGAGTGATGAACGGTGATTTCCTCTCGTGAAGGTTGCAGCTGTGCCCGTGGAGATGGGCGGGAGGTTGCAGCTTCTGAATTGGCGGTGTAAGGGCAGGAGGTACAGGATATAATCGTGTCTTCGCCTGTGGAAGAGGAGTAGAGATATTCATGTGACAGGTTTCCTCCCATATTTCCCGAGTCGGCTTCTGCAACAAGATATGGCAGCCCCAGCTCGTCGAACAACGCACGGTATGCGACCTGAACATCGGCATATGTATCTAGCGCTGCTGCCTCAGTCGCATCGAAGGTATACAAATCCTTCATTGTAAACTCCTTCGCTCTCAATAACCCGGCTCTCGGCCTTCGCTCATCCCTATACTTCCGTCCGATCTGGTACACCCTTAACGGCAACTGCTTATAACTCGATACCGTGCTTCCGATCAATGTGGTGATCTCCTCTTCATGTGTGGGCGCCAACAGATGTTTAATTCCGCCACGACTTTTAAACCGCATCAACTCCGCGCCGCCCTTTGCAAGGCGGCCGGACTTTTCCCACAGCTTCTCGGAAGAGATAGAAGAAAGCGCTAGCTTGGATGCGCCGAGTGATCGCATGTGCTTGTCAATTAGCCGTTCGAGCTTCTCATGCACGCGGAGTCCGAAAGGTAGGTAGTGGAAGATCCCCGCGTGCGCTTGCCGGAGATAACCTGCGCGAAGGAGGAGGGAATGGATGTCTTCAGCTTCGGCGCCATTTTTGTCTGCGATGCCACCGCTGGGGGCAAGGAAGTTGGAGAGGCGGTTTCTGTGGTCAATCTGCGTTAATGTTAGAAGAGCCGAAGTGATTAAGGGAAGAAGGGAGGTGGACCTACAGTGAGATGCCGGTGGAGGCATGGTGATAATGATGTAAGAAGGCGGGGGTAAGCGGGATATCGGATTGACCGCAATACTAGTGTCATTTTGGTGTTCCACGGTCTGTAGAGACAGCAGATGGTGGTTGAAATTAAATCTCGACGTCGGGCCAAGCCACCACATCCAAGCATCGGACGTCACTCGATGCTGGCGATCGCATAGCTTCTAAATTTTTTTTCAGGATGTTGATTAGAAAGTCTATCATAAGTAATTTCTTTCCTTTATAAGCGAATGGTTGATAGTGATGCGAGACGCCTGGTCTCACAATTACGCCTGTAGCGTTGTAACTATCACGCTCGCGAGAAAATTTACGCTCTTCCGAACGCGTTAGAGAACAGTTGGGCACAGTAGTGGGGGAGGAAAAACAACATTTCTTTCCTGTTCTTTAACGAGCAATCACGAAACGACTGACCGACCGACCTGATCTTTCTGACCTTTTGGATCGCCGCGCGGTATGGCAAAGAAGGACTCTAACCAGTCCGATGTCACGAGAGCAACACCCAGCACCGCCGACGACGGTGCGCCAGTGTTTTCCAGCGATGCCTTGAGCAAGCTTACGCAGCGCATTCAGAGCGACTTTGAAAAGGCTAAGAGCGGACCCGCGGCATCAAAGGAAGGGAAGAAGGAGAAGAAAGATCGCAAGAAGAAGGAGAGGAAGGAGAGGGACCAGGCTACTAAGAGCGAAGGCTCTAAAGCTGCCGTCGACAAGAAGGCACCCGCGAAGCCTCAGCCTCAATCACAACCTCAAGCCGACCCTTCTAAGGCTATTGAAACCAAGGTCAAAAACCGCCAGGCGAAACCTGAGAGCTCTTCCAGGCCTACAAGGAAAGATCAGGTGGACTCAAAGTTCCCCGCGAAGCCTTTCCAGAAGCCTCCGCAGGGAGAACGGAAGGAGTCTAAACCGTTTCAGAAGGGCCAGAGGGAGAAAAAGGTTCCTGAGTGGAAGCCTCAAAGGACCAATCCTGGCACACAGTACGACAGCCCTGCGACGAAACGTGCTTCCGCTGTGAATGGCAAGGTCAAGTCCGGCGATCCGTTTCCCAAGAAGGCTGATTCAGGACGTATCGACAAGGAGGCACTACTAGCAGAGATCATTGAATTAGGCGGAACTGAGGAGGATCTGGCTCTTGTTGATGGAATCGAATCGGATGATGAAAATGAGGAAGTAGTGGTAGAGGACTTTGGTGAGGCCAAGGATATCAAGAAGACGGACATAGAGGCCTTCATGAAGGAGATTGGACTTCAGAGGGGGAAGGCACAGGACGTGGACGATAGTGAAGAGGAAGACGAGGGTGAGGACTACAGTGACGACGAGTCAGACGAGGAGAAAGAGGAGGATGATGGGAAAAGATCTTCAGAAGGGGACGAGGGAGAGGATGGTGAGGACGTTGAGATGGCCGATGCAACACCGATTGTGATGGGCAAGAACTCCAAGCTGGTAAAACACCTGTCAGTTCGCCGGTTTCCAGCTGCTAACAGCTTTAGCTATTCCCCAAACGTCCCGACTGGCATGCGGAACCACTTCCCGCGCTCAGCCCCCCGAAGAACCCTCCTCTACCCCGAGAAATCAGGAGTCTCAGCGAGCGCGGCAAAACTCTTCTCCAAGCCGAAAATGAAGTCTACAGTAAGACGGAGCTTGTCAAATCTTCAGACCGGCAGTTTTTGAGTCAGATTATGCAAAGCGGTACTCTTACTGACAAGATCTCTGCTTTAACGTTGATTTGCCAGGAATCACCTCTTCATACCACAAAGACCCTCGAGAGTCTTCTCGCGTTAGCCCAGAAGAAGTCCAGATCTCAATCAGTCCAGGCACTTGGAGCTATCAAAGATTTGTTTGCTCAGGGCGTGTGTCTTCCGCCAAACCGGAAGCTGAAGTTCTTTGCGAAACAACCTCTGCTAGGGGCTAAGAGCATGGCTGACATTCACTTGCTGGTTTGGGCATACGAAGACTGGCTCAAGAACTTCTACTTTGAAGTCTTGAAGTGCCTTGAACAGTTATGTGCAGACCAGCTTGTGTACGCTAGAACTAACGCGGTTGGATATGTGTATGAACTTTTGAAGGAGAAACCCGAGCAGGAGGCCAATTTGCTTAGAGTTTTGGTTAACAAGATCGTACGTGATAACTTTTCTTGGAGATCTAGTATTCAGGTGCTAATAATATGAGTGTAGGGTGATTCCGACAAAAAAGTCGCCTCAAAAGTGTCGTTTTTGCTCCTTCAGTTGATGAATGCTCACCCAGCTATGAAGAGTATTGTGATTAAAGCCCTGGAGTCAGAAGTTGTCTTCAAACCAGGGAATCATACAAACGCCAAATATTATGCTATCATCACTTTGAACCAGACTGTATTGGCTTCACTCGATCATGATGTTGCCAACAGGCTCCTTGATATCTACTTTGGCGTCTTCACTTCTTTGCTTCACAAGGAAAACGGTGCCCCCACTGCTGCTCAGAATGCCACGGGCCCAAATGCAGCAGGATTGAAAGCCCATCCTAAGTTTGGGAAAGACGCCAAAAAGGCTGGCAAGGCCTACAAAAAGGTTAATAGGAAAGCCCACCTTCGCGCAAAGAAACAAGAGGAGCAGGATCAATCCGAGGAAGAAAGTAATGCGAAGTTGGTGTCTGCAGTACTAACGGGTGTGAACCGCGCGTTCCCATTCTCGAAGGTGGATGATGAGGTTTTTGACAAGCATATGGACACTCTTTTCCGAATTACCCACCAGGGCAACTTTAATACAAGTATCCAGGCTTTGATTTTGATCTTCCAGGTTTCTAACGCAAAACAGGTAAGAGAGAAAAAACCGTTGGTTTTAGCTTATGTATGTATTTTGACGATTCATTAGGCAGTATCAGACAGATTCTACAGGACACTCTACGAATCTCTTCTGGATCAACGACTTATCAGCTCGTCTAAGCAGGCGTTGTACCTCAACCTCCTCTTCCGTGCGCTGAAGACCGACACTTCGGTCAAGCGTGTGAAGGCCTTCGTAAAACGCATCATGCATGTTGCAACCCTCCACCAACCCTCCTTTATCTGTGGCGTATTGTATCTTCTTAGCGAGTTGGAAGTGAATATGCCCGGCATTCGCACTCTCATCAACGAACCGGAGCCAAATGCAGATGACGACGAGGAAGTCTTCCGTGACGTACCTGATTCGGATGAGGATGCGCCGGCTGCAGCCGATCCGGTGTCAGTCACACCAAAGGCAAGGTTGGCTTATGACGGTCGTAAGCGCGATCCCCTCCATGCCGAAGCAGATCGTAGTTGTCTCTGGGAGCTTCTGCCATTCTTGAACCACTTCCACCCTACTGTGGCGCTGTATGCTCAATGCTTATTGGACAAGAAGCCAATGCCTAGTAAACCAGACTTGGGAATGCATACGCTTACCCATTTCCTGGATCGCTTTGTGTATCGTAACGCTAAAACTTCTGCTGCTAGCACGCGTGGAACGTCTATCATGCAACCTCTTGCAGGTGGTAGGAGTGTGGGCATGGTTCTATCTACGCGCAACCGAGGATCAGCCATGCAACCCGTCAACGCAGAGTCGTTCTGGAAGAAGAAGGTTGAGGACGTGGTGCCAGAGGAGGTATTCTTCCATCGTTACTTTAATCTTACAAAGCCTGGCGAGAAGAAATCGCAAAGTAAGCGGAAGAGGACCGACTCCGACAAGGAGGACAGCGATGCAGAAGAGGGTGAGATCTGGAAGGCGCTGGTTGAATCGGGACCAGAGTTGGAGGGCGAAGATGTGGACTTCGATGATGACGATGATGACCTGGAGATGAGCGACGATTCGGATATCGACATGGATAGCGAGGGCGAACCCGACCTTGACGATGACGATGAGGCATGGGAATCTGATGATGAAGATGCAGAGCTGGCTGGCGATGCCGCGGCAATGTTTGAGGCACAGCTTGCGAAGGCAACTGCTAAACGGCAGAAGATGATGGAAGCGGACAGCGATGATGATGATGACGACGAGGAAGAGGGTGGAATCACTTTGTTGGATTCCGATGAGAAGGAGATGGAAGTCAAGGAGAGTGATGGCAAAAAGGAGAAGCGGAAGATGAAGAACCTGCCTACATTTGCCAGCATAGAAGACTATGCAGATATGCTCTCAGACTCGGAGTAACTGGATTGATTGTACGCTATGTTAATTTCATTAAAAGTTCGCAGTGCTGGGATGGGTGATTGTAGTATATTACATTTGGCTTCTCTTGTTTTTCTGGTTGTTTTGTTCTTTGTGCATAGATATCTTTCGACACTGATATTTTGTGGTTCTTAATGCACGAGTCTGGGTGGAATCTGGGGTTTTGTACGTTACGGATGTAGATTATAGCGATTCCTACTTTCCACACTGTCACCGCAGGATGCTGGATCAAAGCCAATTGTCGTTCCATGCATAGCCCTACTGCTTAGTAAACCCCCGCGCTATACAACGTCACCTCTCCACAGCTCCAGTGGCGCACGCCGACACAATCCGCCTGCCATGTCTGGCCCCAAATATCTCCTCGTCGCCCTCCCAGCTTCAATCGACCGCAGTAACGATCCGGAGGAAGCTTTCAATCGTCTGAAAGCCGTGATAACGTCCGATGCTGGAACCGTGTCGTTATTCCCGATTCCAGAGTTTAAAATCGGAACGCTCGATGCACTGGTGCTACAAGCTGATGAGTTGGCGAAGCTAGACGCGAATGTTGAGGGCGCGGTTTCAAAGGTAGCTGATGTACTGAAAAATATCGTGCCTGGTCAGGAAGCGGGGCATAAGTTAGTTGGCGATAGTGGGTTCCACTGGTACTGTGCTGGAGGAATGCTGTGCTGACGTCGATGCGCCGGTAGAACCTGTCGATAAATACCTCCAGTCCTTCCAATGGAACCGAGTCAAGTACCGCGCCGACAAGAGCATTGCCGAGAACCTCGCCGCATTACAACGGGTACTAGATACCCTCCGTCGGTCTTTCCTCTTCCCGCTAACGCACACCAGGAAGTCGTCGCCCTCGATGCAGACATAAAGACAGCTTACACCGCGTACCAAAATGTCAAGACCTCACTGATCAGCGTACAACGTAAGGCCACTGGCAACCTCACCACGCGTTCGCTCGCGCCGCTGCTCTCGCGCAACGATTTCGTTCCGGACTCGGAATACCTCGAGACCCTCCTTATCGTCGTTCCCAAACAGAGCCAAAAGGAATGGCTCAAGACCTACGAAACGCTCACAGATATGGTGGTGCCGCGGTCGTCACAGAAGCTGGCCGAAGATGATGAATACGCGCTGTACAACGTCACTTTGTTCAAGAAGTTCTCTGCCGAATTTGTGAGTAAAGCGCGTGCAGCAAAATTTACACCGCGCGATTTTACGTGGAGCGAGAACACAGCCGAGGTGGATGCGCAGGAAGCGCGCGACGTAGAGAAGCAGGAAAGACAGCTGTTTAGTGAGATTATACACCTAGCTAGAACTGGGTACTCAGATCTGTTTGCAGCGTGGATCCACGTCAAGGCACTTAGAGTGTTTGTGGAGAGTGTGCTCCGCTACGGACTGCCGTTGGAGTTTGTGAGCGCGGTTGTGAAGACCAACGGAGAGAAGGCGGCAAAGAAGGCTAAGGGACAGCTGGACGCCGCATTTGGATACCTCGGGGGGAATGCGTTCGGGAGGGATAAGAAGGGGAATATCAAAGACGATGTTGGAGACATGGGTGCACTGGCGCATGGGCAGGAAGATTACAGTGCGTATTGTTACTTTGAGTTTGAGGTTGCGTAAGGGCTGTGGGCGGGAGAGGTGAGAAGTGGGAGGTGGCAGCCTACTTTATTTTGTTTTTTTTCCCCCGTCGTTTCTTGCGGTGCTGCTGTTTGAGCGGAACTTCAGTTGGGTTTGAGAGGTAGTTCTCAGTATATAGCTTCTGAACTTTGTGATATGCGGGGTGTCTTCCCCCTGTGTGTTCTCAAGGCAGGCTCTGGAGCGCAATCACTGTGCTGGGCTCCACTCCGACAGGATCCACACATATCGTCACCTAAAAGAGGCTGCAGGTTTCTGTAGCGGGAACTCGTGCTCCCGATATTTTCAGTATAGAAAGAACAAAAGATTCAAAGCATGCAGATAAAGACTCAACGATGATACGACTCACCATCCCCAGTTCCAGCCTTAAAACCGATGTAGAGCCTTGCGAACAAATTTAACAGAAACGAGAAATGTAACACTTTTCATCCGAGCCGGTACACCCAAACTCCATGAACCCGGGATCTAACACTTCTCGGCCCTCTCGGCCCTCTCCTCATCTCCACCTCGCCTCTCACCCCCCCTCCTAGCAACCCCCGCACTAACCCCCGCCAACACGGCATTAACGAGTACAAAACACGCGATACTGCCCGCACCGCCTCCGAACCACTTCCAAGTCCCCTCACGGACCCCAATAACGACCGGAACGGCCATCATGAGCAGGAGGTATACGACGCTACTGTTCAGCAGCGTCCCCGGCTTTAGCGTGCCCTTGTAGTACGGGTATATATACCCCAAGAACTCAAGAGTCACACATGCAGTCGCAATGAGAGCGCGGGGGTATAGGCTATGCGTGCTGTTAGTAGGGGGAGGATGGAGGGGATGGAGGTGGGGAAGTGCAGACGGGACTTCAAAGACATTGCGTTCGAACGCGATAACGTTGAGAGCTGTAACTGATAGCCAGCGCAACACCAAGAGTGGAAGGATCGGGACTGGGGAGGCCGTCCAGAGCGGGTTTGGAGCGGGTGTCAAGAAGCGGGTGATGGGGTTCGTGGAGGCCATAGTTATTGTTGATGTGTTGATGTGAAGTTGAAGCGGATAAAGGCGGGGAGGTTGGAGATGTTATGTCGCAGTAGGTTTATGAGCTGGGGCTGTGAGCTGGCTTTGTTACACAGCATGGGCTTGGGAGTGGTTGAACGAGGCTGAGCAATGATGAGCCCCGAGTGACATGCATGCTTGAGAGATTTAACCTGATTCATTTATGCTGTTGAAGGCAAAGAATGGCATAGGAAACGTTAAGTATACACGAAAAGTCCCGCAAATCTGTACAACATTATGACCCCCGTTAGGCAGACTTAGGGCCTTTCCAATAGTTCGGCTTTACAAACGGCATCTTGGTAACTGTAGCACTCCTTGTCTTCCCCCTGACTTTTACTGCGACCTCTGTCCCGGCTTTGTGGAATCCAGACTTGATATACCCCATTGCGATATTGATACCTAATGTTGGGGACGGACATCCGGACGTGATCTTGCCTAGGATCTCATTGGTAGCCGGGTTCACAATCTCAGCACCTTCACGGGCTGGAGCCCCCTTCTCGATTGTGAAGCCTACCCGCCGTTTGGTGACAAGGGACCAGTCATTGTATTGCCTTGCGATGGTTTCGTGACCGTGGAAGCCACTATACCCACCTTATCAGTGCACGCCGTGAAGCTGTAGATGGCGAAGCTCACCCCTCCATGATTCTCTCCCTTCCAACAAGCCACTTCAGCCCCGCCTCCATAGGCGTAGTGGAATCATCCAGATCATGACCGTAAAGGCACATTCCCGCCTCAAGCCTCAGCGTATCTCTAGCGCCTAACCCCGCTAGCTTGAGCCTCTCCCCCTGCTTCCCTATTTGCAGTAGCTCCTCCGTCACAGCCACAGTGTGCTCACTTGGAATTGAGATCTCAAAGCCGTCTTCTCCCGTGTATCCTCCGCGCGCAATATGCAGTTCCCCATACATTAGAGTAGGAACAAACATCGTCTGACCGAACAAAAACCGTTCCAGATTGGGCACCTTGGTAGTGTCACCCAAGCAGCGGACGAGCAATTCATGTAGAATGATCATCGCTTCGGGACCTTGAAGGGCAATAAGACCCTGGTCTTCGAGCACAAGATGTTCCACATCTTTAGCTTTGGGGAAGGAAGCGAGGTTTTCCTGAATATATGCCAGGTCCTTTTCTGCACATCCTGCGTTGCTGACGACGTAAAAGTCTTCAGGCGAGAGCATGGTAATCATCAAGTCGTCGACAATACCACCAGTGACGGGATGGAGAAAACATGAGAGTGTCGAATGATGAGGCTTGAGTAGCACCAAGTTTGAAGGTGTGAGAAGCTGAAGGAACTCAAGTGCCGCAGGTCCCTTGAATCTATTTCATGTTAGCGTGCTGAAAAGGTGAGGGAAGGTCATATATACCGATGCTGCACCATGTGGGAAACATCAAATAACCCCGCCTTCGTCCGTACATGTTTATGCGAATCTCCTAGCCCTTGATCAGAGTAGGTTACCGGCATAGAATACCCCGCAAACGGGATCATCTTTGCTCCTGCCACGACATGGAGGTCATGGAGGGGAGTCTTCTTGAGCTCTACTGGGGGAACGTTCGGAGATGAGGTGTAGCTGCGTACTTGGAATTGAAAGACGACAGATTTAGTGAATTGAGTCCGAGAGGCCGGAGTGCGGGTACAGGCGATACGGAGGGTTCGTGGAAGCATTTTATCGAAAGTGTGCAGTGAAGAGGTGATGATGACATTGACGAACCATGACTTGTTAAACCGCCGCTAGTAGCCGTCGGTTAAGCAAGCGTAGTAACACGTGACCATAAGCGACATCAACCAACGTAGAAAAGCAAACTCTTCAAGCTGGCATATGGGGATTGTCTTAAAGTCTACTCCACAGGAACCATCAACAAAGGGATACAATTATCAAGTGATAGTCCGCACGTGCTTATTTAGACCAAGATCTTAGATCTCTACAATCCCATACCCACCATCCCAAACCCAACCAGAAAGCAGACATACTTGCTGAAACAAATTGCATGAACCGAAAACCATATCAAGACAAAATTCTTATCGTACAACACATAATGCCCAGTATACAGGTATAAAAAGGAAATAAACGGGAAACCACCACCCGATGAGGTCGAGATAGTGCGGGAGTTGGCTTCGGGCTATTGCTGCCATGAGCTGCTCGAGTTCTTGCTTTGTGTGAAGGATATGGATGGTGAGGATAGGAGATGCTATAAAATGCAATGTTGCACGGGAAATCGCGCGGCTTGGGCGACTCCTTATTTTGATTTGCCCTTGAGTTTTGTTAGATCCCTACACGGTCCAAATTCCCAAGCCCTCCGTCCCGCCCTGCGCAGCGCCCAAGATGCTCCTACTCGCAGCTGCAAGCTCCTCCACATACTCCTCCAGCCGGCCAGTCCCCTTGAACGTATCCAGGATATTTTTCGCCGGGTCTGCAACATCTGCCGCAAGCTCGAGTGCGTTCATTAACAATCCCTTGCTGATAGTGTTGCCTGCCTCGACGTGGACCCTATGTAGTGATATGACCATCTCAGGGACGTAGATGCGGCGGATGTCAGACACTCCAGGAAGGGCCATTAAAGGCTTTTCATCTAAGAAGGTTTTGACTACATCTGGAAGAGTCTGCACAACTTCTTCATAGTAAGGCTTCAACTTACGTCCAAAGCTTCTATCCACACGTCTACGAGATCCCTCATTAGAATCCGGATGTGTTTCAAAGTGCACGGAGGCTTACTCAGTTCGTTTGATCAATACGCTTCGCCATTCTTCAAGGGCGATCATCGATCCAATAAGACTTTCCATATGGAAGTATACCGCAGCTGCAAGTCGGGTTTCCTCGCTATCATCAAATCCAGCCGGAATTTCCTCCACGTCCATCATATCTTGAGAAAAGCCATTGACTTCTGCGGGCGGAATGATTTTCTTTGAGTTGATATCTGTGTATAGTACTTTAGCGGCAGAAAGGCGACCGGTGACTAGAAACAAGACTGTCAATAACTAGAATTCCGCATATCAGGGGAATCCTTACGCAAAAACCGTTTGTAGACCTCACATCCTCTGCGAAGAAGTTCACCTCGTAGAGCATCACTTCCCAACATCAACCATTCCAGACCGCGAATAAGTCGTTTGTCCTCTGGTTCGAGCTCGCCATTGAAGCCCTTGAAAACAAATCCATGCTCGGCGATGATAGACATAGCATATTGGGGCTCCGTCATTTTTAGCGATTGTTCCATGGCCTGCTTCAAGCATCCATCCACGTCGATTCCATGCATATGCATCGATCGGATCAATTCCTCTCGTCTGAGTTCATCTCCATCGAAGGCAGCCAGCGACTTGCCCACCACTGCTATTGCCTTTTGTGGTGACAAGCGCGAGGCATATAATGGTACTAGCTCAAACTTATCGAACTCTCCAAGAGTAGAAATGTACCCAGCAATTACGTTCTCCGCTGCACGATGATATGTCGTACCCTCCTGAAACCCGGCATTAAGAGTTTGCAAGACCATCAGAATATGGACAATAACACGTAGCAGACGAGGCTCTGTCGCATCAAGGCCAATCGACTGTTCATCGCTTTCGGGGTCATAGTCTGGGATTTCTTCAAATAGTTGCAACTGTCTATCTAATTCCATTACCAGCTCATGAAATCGTAACGATATAAGGGAGCCCTGGATAGTCCGAAGAGGTAATTTGGAATCTTGAATGCGTTCATTAGACGCTATTTCGTCCACAATCCGAGGCATAACCGAATCGTCTTGCAGTGTCGTTTGGCGAGCATGGTAGGCCACTGCATCAAACGAAGGAAACTTCGAGACCACAGCAGGGATCCGCGAAAGTTTTGCTAGTTTAGATGAGTAGTACCCCTCCACGAGTGCGTTAACATGAACAAAAAGAAGGTCCTCCCACGTTTCGCAAACAGGTAATACCTAAAATTGTCAGTAGCTGCTGCACCGGACATATTAGAGAAACGCCTACACTTTCGATGTCACCACACAAAGTACCATACACTGCCTGTTCGAACTCGTCGCCGCCCCTTCGACGTGCAATGGCGTAGCACATCCGTTTCCACAGCTCTCTTCTTCTATTACCCTTGACGCAAGGATCTTCTGCACCTTCCTCATTCTCCTGAGGACCATCAATTTTGGAATCCCACGCATCTTGACCACCGCTTAAACTTGCAGCCCGCCAAAACTCGCCAGCATCCTCACACAGATCCTGCGCATTTTGGAGCTCGCCTTTCCTCAAAAACCTCCAAACCAGCTTCATCAAGTATCGTTCCCACGCTTCATCTTCTTCTTCCAACTGTCGCTGCTGTCGGCTTGGCGCGTCGGGATCGAGCTCTGTAACTCTATCTCGAGCTGTTGTTACTGATAGCATAAATCCATTGCTCAATCCCCCGTCCAAAAGGGACAACTGCTTTCCCGACCGCAGTCTTTTGTCGGATTTTATCTTCTCTTTCGTGTACATCCAACCTCTATCTCCTCGGTACAGCCCATCGGCTTCGATATCATCTGCAGTTGGTCCTGGTGCATAGCGACGTAACCATTCTAACACTATGGTCAATTCCCTATATGACGCATCAGTGTTGAAGAAATAATTTCTGATACGGGCATCTGCGGCGTATCTGTCGTTTGCCAGCTCAGGCGGAATATCTGCGTAGCTGCGCCCCTCCGAGCTAAGCCGATGTGATATCAACGCGCCAAAGAGTTCCCAAGTTTGATGTTCCAGCTCCCAATACTTCAACATCTCCTTAGCATGGAACACTTCATGCGCGTGATGTTCTCCCATAGCCTCTGGCGGCGTGTTTTCCAACTCGTCGAGCGCTTGTGCCGTTTCCTCGACATGCTCCCCAGCGTAAAGTTGATACCCCTGGATAAGTTCGTAAGCGGCGACGGTAGTCTCCTCAACATCGAGACCTGTTGTCCGTAGCAGCTTCGAATCATCCAGCCGCGTTGCAAAGGCGATCAACTCAGGTTGTATGTTCATATCCATAGGTGGTACGTCTTGACAACGGAATCATTTAGCGATGATGTTGAACGGTGCCGCAGGTAGAATACCTTCATCCTCGAACGTAAGAGCTCTAGAATCGTCCATGTCAACAGGTGACCCTTCGCTTCTCTGTAATATACAAGATGCAGTGTCAGTACATGTCAATTCCAAGGTTAGTGGTGAAGGGCGTCCTACATCATCCCCCATATCCCAACTGTCTTCCAACGTGCTTATCTGCAAGAATAAGTACACGGAAACTCCCCGACATCGGAGACGTGACATACCTGCCGATGATGCTGTTGATGCGCAACAGGCGAGCCTTGGCTTCGGAAGAATCCGTTGCCCTGCGGCGAAGTTTGCGCGTTGAATAAGAATGCGGGTTTCTCGGAGGTGAATACAGTACCGCCAGCGGCTATTCTACTAGGTCGATCGGCGAATATGGGCGCCATATCTAAGACAGGGACGTATCGTGATGTGTAATGTATTAGTACTAAAGCAGTGGGTAGATAGAAGGATTTGTATGAAGCAAGATGGTATAGTCGCGGCGTGTTTAGTTGGACGGGATTTCATCAACTTGAGAGTTCGATCACGCGCTGTAATCTGATCATCTAACCGCCAAGCGATAAGATGTCTACTCGGCAGAATATCACTTGGCATCGCGTGACTAGCTGAGAATAAAAAGTTGTTGGCTGGTGCGGGTTCTCTCTTTCTTCTTTACAATAGGCACTGCTTAGAGTCACGGAGCAAACGGACAGTGTTTGTTCGACTGGTTTGCGAATTGGTCCTCGCGTGCTATCAGTGATACCTTAAAAAGAGCTTTCCGCATCATTTCGTCCTTAACTGTCTCTCTCGAGTTCCTCTCACCGGGATCTGAGTGAAAGATTAGTATCGGACAAGGTGTTACAATCTATTGATTCTTACCTCTTTGAGGTTTTCAGTAATGCGGCTAAATGAGCTGTCAAAAGTCAAGGCAATCACATCCTCTGGTCAGGCTGGTTAAGTGCTTCAGGAACAAGTACTGGATATCAAGAATCTAGGACAACTCTACATTATCGCCGCCTAGTCTCTTGGATCTCTGCGCCTGTAGCCTTTTCGTCTGCCCTTTGCTTCAACTTGAGTTTGAGTAGAGACTCTTGAGGGCAGCAGACATTTTTGGCGGCTAGCCCCTCCCGTTTGTACATTTCAGAGCAGCATTCATATAACGCGTCTATCAGAGCCCCACACCGTGATTCGTTGTATCCATTCTTCTGGAGACAAGCCTGGATAGCGCACTGGATGGATTTGATTGCTGCATCAGTGTTTGTCGCACCAAGGAGAAAGCAAACAAGTACATGTACTTTAGTAGTAGAGTAAGGAACTCACAGCGTGAGGATAACAAGGTGGTTCAGACCTCAATGCGTCTTCGAGGGTTGAGGAAGCCTTAAGGAAGAGTCAGTAGGTGCATGAGAAGAATTTGAGCAGTAAACTAGGAGGAGCACCATGTTGATGGGTGGGGTTTCCAGAAGAAGTGAAAGAATTCCTAGAAGCCGCCAACCGTCCTCTTGGGATTTTCTTACACGAGTATGTGGCCTTTCCATCAACTTAGGATATGACTTCATCGAGCTGGGATCAGTAGAATCTTGAAAATGTCAGTGCATTGCTCAGACCATTGTGAGCAAAAAAGGAAGGCTCTACATACGCCCGGACCACCGCCCTTGGAGAGGTTTGAATATTTAGTGGCGTGCGACTCTTTCTGCGCGTAGAGTTGAATAAGAATCTTTGTCCCCCCGCGCGTTACCACCTACCGGAGCTCAATTCCTTTCTTCTGTAAACCCCACACCATCGCCACCAACTCTCTTCACTCGCAACTAGTTGCACCCAACCCAAACAGTCCTCCTCCATACCACTCGCCGTCGAAGACATCTTCTCCACTACACACCCAAACCATCACAATGTCCGACTCCGCAGATCCTGCTCCCCCCAAGCCTGAAGCCGGCGGCGAGGGCACAGAACACTTGAACATCAAAGTTACCGATGGCAACAACGAGGTTTTCTTCAAGATTAAGAGAACAACCCAGCTCAAGAAGTTGATGGATGCATTCTGCGACCGTCAAGGCAAGGCAGCCAATAGTGTCAGGTTTTTGTTCGACGGGACCAGAGTTACCGGGGGTGACTCACCCGACACTGTGAGTATCACTGTCTCCGCCGTAATGCTGCACAGGCTAGCTTTTTTCCTTCTACTATACCACTCTCAAGCGAGATTCGCATTGATGAGAAATCTGCATGATAGGAAATTGTTATCTGCCCGATTCCCGGCTTGGCCCGCGTCTCTTGATGTCCTATTTCTTACAAGATTTGTGCTAACATTTGACACCCAGCTCGACATGCAAGATGGCGATACCCTCGAGGTGCACCAGGAACAAATCGGCGGAGCCCACTAGAATCCCTACACGCTTTGTGTCAACGGCAACAAAGTGGGTGCGGTTTTTTTAGGTTGTGTGCCACCTGTGCACCTAAAATTTGTCGGATTTTGGCCCATGCAATAAGCTATGATACAGATTGAGAATGGGATATGTTTTCTTTCTTCTCCGAGACGGCGTTGCACTCTTATCTGCTTGTTTCTCTGTATCCTGTTACTTCCTTTTCATCAGCTTTACAACACTGTGGGGGGTCTTTTTCTGGCGCGGGACTGTGTTTCTTTCGAGGTTAATAGGATGCGTGTTAGCCCCGCTCTTCCATCAACTGCCGGTCTTGTGTAACTCTTCCATCTGTTCATGAACAATGGCAGATGAGGTTCTACAAATCACAGTAAAGAGGTGGTCTTCTCTAGGCTTTATGCAAGTCCAACATTGATATTTGTGCAGCATTCACTGCCACAGGTGAAACTTCTTGCAGTGTTTGAGTGGCACATCCGTATTCATAACCCTGAACATTCATCATGTGACGATCGGAGCTTTTGTCCATTCGGACTGAACAGACTTGTGCACTTTCGGCTGGCAAGGTTCAGGAAATGTCACTTCAGCACATAGTACCACCAATAATTCCCAATTCCCACTTCCAATCTTAAGTATCTATATGGCAAGGCAGATTTTTTCTGTCATTAAGCGGCGTCTACCTCTTATACGCAAGCGGCGGTAGAGCTGAAGTAGCCGCTGTTGGAGGCGCTTGAGCACATAAAAAATCGCCTAACGCGGCTTCGGCACAAGAGGGATCTATTTGTCCGCTGAAAACCTGTCTCATTTCCTGATAGACGCCTCACTTGCACGCACTACTGCCATAGTGGCCATAATTCACGATGGGGAGGAGGCATTCCGAATTCCACCGCTACGACGGATAACAGAAAGGCTCTACTTAACTTTTTGACGTGGCAAATGACTCCCAAAGATTTTGTCACCTCCATCGTTTCAGCTGCGTCCAACAGGCGCTGGTTCACCGGGTGCAGTTGAATTATGGTATGAATTTTACAGGCAAGATATACAACAGCTCCGACAATACGGACGTTGGAAAAAGCAGAGACAAGGCGACCCTTGGGCTAATGACGGCCTTCATATCCATCCCAAGCTGAAATACAGCATCGTGCAGCAGATCCTAAGCTTCATTCTAGCATCAAGATTTCTGAACTAATGGTCTATTGGAGTCTGTTGGCGCTAGTTGCCTGCCCTATTGCTTGAATGCAATAAAAAACTCGAGCATAATTGTATAGCTGTTATTGTTGGCATAGCCGTGGGGGGAACATCTTCAATGTTGTTTCTGGACTATTTGAGTCCAGCCGGAGCACCGTTTCGCTCTCCGTCATCAGACCTTTCCGTCAGTAGTAGAAGCAACAGACCTAGCAGCAACGATGTCTATGGAGAAGTACTGGCTCTCAAAATGCACACCTCAAAGCATGCCCATGCCACCTCTCGAGCGGTATATTCACATCCTCCCTGAGTATGTTGTCAAGAAACGGCTCCAGGAGCACGAGAAGGGGTATCGAGGATATCTGCCGGACTTCACCACGCTCAAGAAAAGAGACGATAATGAGCTGCTTGCGCTGGAGCTCATAAAGGAGCATCTCCCGAACCTCAGCGTCAGGGTGCCGGAGCTGGTTTATGAAGGAAAAGAGTTGGCCCCCTTCCTTCCTTCCTCATTTATCACTTTTTACCGGAGTAGTAGTGGTGGTGATGGTGGTGGTGTGGTGTGGTGTGGTCCTCTCTCTGGAAACCACATCACATTCCCCTCGAGATTTCCTTTTTCGACGTATGGAGTAAACTAGAAAACTGATGGCATGTCTAGTTTCAACGTCTTTACTCGCATCTCCGGAATTTGCGTTGACCGCATGGAAGCCTGGGAGAAAATTACTCACCGGCAACGTGAAGGTTGGTTTCTTCCCCCCTCTTCCCCCTCCTCTCTCTCCTATTCCTCCTTCTCCTTCTCCTTCTCCTCTCTTATTTCTTCCTTTATTGCTGCCACCTCTACTCTTTTCGAACCGTTTGAGCCTTCCCGAACCGTATTGGTCCTCCAACCCCCAATCCTTCCTTCATACCTGCACGCCCTCATTATTCTAGTCCTCCCCTCCTCTCCCCGCCTTCTTGCCCTCGGACCCCTCCTCCCCTTCCTTATCAGCGCTTTCGCGTATATCATCTCCCTTTCCCTTCCCCCGGTTACTTTTTGTCTTTCCATTTCCACATTCTCCCACCTTTTTCACCCACTAACGCTCCCAGGCCTCATCCACCAAACCCGCGACATCATAAAACAGCTCTCCCTTATCCCCAACCCAAGCCTAGGGCGAGTCCACAGTCCACACCCCAGTGGGATCCTCTTCCGTCCGAAGCAACTTCAGCATGTGGGTCCATTCTCTTCCACCACCTCACTCCTCGAATACAACAAGCATCTCAATGGTCAAATAAATCCTTCCAGCAATCCCGTGTTCTCACATCTGGACTGGGATCTCAGCAATCTTATACTTGCACCGAATGGGGACGCCGTTGTAGGCGTTGTGGACTGGGAGCGCGCGGCTTGGTTCCCTGAAGCCGGGAAAGCTATGCATAAGATGGTCTACCAGTGGGATGGATGGGAGGGGTTATTTGATGATTCTGAGGAGTGGTTGATGCCCAGAGAGGGTCAAGGGCAGATGAGAGGCTGGAGTTGTTCTCGCAGTGATGGTTTATGATTGTACTGTTGTATTTTTAATTGCTTTGTTTAGCATTTGCCGTTTTGTGAACCAAGCGCCCTCTTGCGGCAGTGTCGATAGACTGGCTGGCTTACAATTTGTTTCCTGCTTTTACCATATGTATTCTATAGAGAGCTGTTAGAAGAATTATTCACCTCCTTATAGTGAAGTCAATGGTCTGGACTGAGTCGGACTAGACAGTTGGACTGGACTGGACTGTGAACTGCTTAGTCTAATCTAAAAATCGAGTGAAATTTCAAACAGCAACTTCCCGATCTGGTATACTAAGTGATGACTGAGTGATTGTTGAGTACCATCACTGTCATCTTCCCGCCTTCCTGGCCCTTCCGCTGCGCATTACCACTCATTGGTAAGAATAAACCCTACTCGGGCGCTGTAATGTAGTAACTTCTGCTCATTGAGCGCTATGAACTCCTATTAAGCCTAATGTGGGATTGTCTAGTCCAGAGCCCAAAGAACTCCTACTCAGTTTCGACCGCTCAGCCCCGAAAACTTCCCCGCTCTAAGTATTGTAACAGCATTAATACTCTATGCAATGTTATAGAACCTTGGCATCACTTCTCATGCTGCATGGTCCTCACTTCCGCGTTTGAAGGATTCAATACCCCAAAAACTTCTTCCATGGCTAAGCTTATTGTCTTCTCTCATAGGAGCTATTAATGAGGTGACCAATTAAATCAGTTGATAATGCACATATGAAACATTGCGGAACTCATCAAGCGCACCGCGTCAAAATATGATACGAGAGCACTCGTTCCTGACCAGTTTCGCCGATGGTCACCTTTTCTCAGTAATTTGGCCGCCAACGATGTTAGGGGGTTAAACCCCATTACCATCACTTTGTATACCCCTAATATCCCTCCATTTCCTCTCTTCTCTCTCCATATCACCTACTCTCACACCAAACTCTTCACAGGGAGTTTCGGGAATGCCAGTCTTACCAGGATGCACATCATCCCACTAGTCGGGCTGCCCTAATCACCTAAGGCTTTGGTTTCTTTATATATGGTACTCAAGCATATATATTGGACCCCTTTGATGACGTGGTTTGTTCAACTGCCGGCTTGGTTATCTCTGATGGTCAGATCGTGCATATAGTAGGATACCTACAACTTCAAACTTAGTAACTTGGAGTTATGAAGATGGCTCTTACTTTGTTGTAGGGCCTGCAAGGTGTTTAAGTTTTTTCTTTCGGGTTTTACTTTTGCTTAACTAATTGGAGGCCTTCAAAAATGCAGTAATATTGTTCTTTGGTTACCGAAAGGAGAGAGGGGATAAGATTGTTACGTTTTATCTTTGGTTAATTGTGTTACTGGTGAGGGCCGGATTCCGGATTCGGTCAACGGAAGTTCCACTGGGGTGCTAATGCAGATTCTGCCAACTGATGAACGAATGGATTAGTTGTCAACAAGTGGTGGCCACTGGTGAAGTTACGTATCTGATGTGCACACCCACAAAGGTACAGATTAGTGTATGAAGATTGAAGATTCTCCCGTGGTCCATCCATAACCATAGTTGGTGCGATATATAGCTTTGGATCGCCAGAAGATGTGGCATGATCCTAGAAAAAAGAACCAGGTCGATCAATAATATGCTAGCTCTAAATATCGGTATAACACAGAAGTTGAATCTGAGCTATCTATCCACATAGCTATCTGAGAATTGAGTACTGTAGATGAGAAGTGCCGAGCGGGATACGTGGAGATGTAAACCGCGGAAAAGTTATACGATCAACGAAGTCAGAAACCCAGAATGTCCTCCTGAGAAGTGTCTGTCATCGAAGACATTTTGTATTGGTGACGCGGTGCCTTCTCGGATTCTATTCATCCAAACAACATAGAGGGTTGGAAGGAGGCCATCCGTACCACCAATAATTCGATTGAGAGAAGATATCCATGACGATTCTAATTGTGATATGCTTGCACCAGTGAAATCTTGGTATACTATGGTGAGGTAAATCTAAAGATATCTGTGCCATCGGCTATTGAGTTTATGTGTTCGTGTTTATGGCAAGTTTTACGTACTCAGCATAATGGTGTACAGATTGAGCAGGTTAGAAATTCTCTGCTGGGGCCGCGGGATTCCACCAGGCTTTAACACTCGGATTACGAGTCAGTCAGCCTTGAGCTCGAGGAGCTTAATTAACAACTCAGCTTCCTCCGAGCGCAACGACCTTGATTCTGCAGGTACCATCTTATTGTATGCCAGGTTGAGAACTGAATGCACTGTATGCGGATCGGATTCATCTTCACCTCTACGTTCCAGGCGTTCCGAGGATATCCGCTCATATACAAGACTATCCTCTTGGACTATCCCAATGGAACTGGATCTGCAAATACCATAAAAGGAGCCCGAAGAACAACGGAACGGATAGCCTCTATGGATCCTAGACTTCTTGAAGTTCTGCTTATCTCTATGCCGCTGTGTGTGCATATGTCCAACAACAAGTCGATGCCCCGTACTAGAGACGTCATCTAATACGCTTGCACTCGGGACTTTGAAGGTGTCCCCACAGCCTGCTTAATAACTCCGTATTCAGTGGTATCTGTCCCAGTTTGGCCGGGAGTATTCCAATTCAACACCCGCTCGTTGACTCAGAACCTCGGCCAGTTCAGTGTGCGTGGGTATACATATTCTGCATAGATACCTACGGTTAGCCCTGTCTAGCTAGAGGATCTCCTTGTAATTGATACCCAGCTATACTAGATTGTCAGAGATCAGAATTTCCTCCACCACTAAAATCCTGCTATCCCCCACTGTGGCGAACAGTGCTAAGTTCATTCACAAGGTCTAAACTGAGGCTACTTCCGTTAGCTACTCATAAATGTAGTCAAAACAGCCAATAAAATAGACGACATCAATACCAATAGCTTCAATTTGGACTTTTGTAAACGAGCCTAACACACTGCGGGGCTTGATACCGTTGTAACGGACGCTCTCTATTACCATCCACTACTTGGTTCTTGCTCGCTACGTTTTTGTCGTTTTACTTCGATGCGTTTATACTCTTCAGTGAATACTCGCTTGCCATGTGTGCGTTCCGTATCCTTCGTTAAGCAGATATCAGCACGTTTGCCTTCAATGGAGTAACTCCCGTATGGTCTGGGGGTCCTCCGAATCCTAAATTTCCAAAATTTCCAGCATACCCAGATCTCAAATCTGAGAAGCGAGTCGCTACATATGTCCTAGAGTACCCTCCTAAAATTTCAGATCTTAAAAATATATTTTTGGCTGTAGTTGGCAGTCACACAATCTGGGGCTGGTCCCAGATTCCTACGGGAACTACTCCAATCTCGCTCGGTCGGGCTCCCACGCGGAGGTAGAGAGCTCACTACGACTCTGGGTGTTAACGGTAGCTACTGGCTACTAGAGTACACTAACTAGTCTGCAAATGCCAACGCCGATGCCGATCATCCCAGCAAATTGCACGATTCTACAGTTGAACCCAAGTCTTCTACTAGCTCCTCACCTTACGTTACCTGGCAGCGTTATGGTCGATTAGACAAGGTCAGCTCTGAAATTACTGCTTGGAGATACGGATTCGTATTAACTAATGGCTTGTTAGGGCCTGACGATCGCCAAAACCCAGATACGCGACTTGGAATTGGACATCAAAGGTTTAACAAAGGACATTACAGATTTAAGCAAGAAAATCTATTAGAAGGCTCTTTCTTTTTGGGCGGTATTCTATTGGAAAGGGGACTTCAATATTTAGAAATGTTCCCAATAACTTTATTCATTCGTTCGTAAAGAACCAACCGTGGACCCGGAATATCAAGATGGTTTTATAAAGCATTCTCAGCGCCCAACTAGCCTCCTTGGGCCCAACCAGCGAAGTAAGAACCGATTCCTAACTCTGATTACATATCCACCAACTATTTCAAGCAAGTTTGCAGTTCTTTCGTTCTTGAGTAGATGTTATTGATTTGGAGGTAATTTTTGGAACCGAAAGAGGTCCGAAGCTTAAACGAACGAAGGGATACAACGATGCTGGGTTTCCTAGCTGAGAACTCACAGATAGCCGAGTAAAGTTTTGCAGACTATATACTCTCTAAAAACGAGGACGCGTGTACGAAACCTCGGCTTTTCACTTTAAAGAGGTGTGATCTTGACTCCTGAATCTTATTCTTCACCCCCACTAGTCCTGTAGAACGGAATTCAGGCTAGTCGGACCTAGTTTTGACAGCGAGAGTGAGAAGAGCTGGATGACCTCTAGTATGGCCTCGAATCAGGCTCTCAAATGTATATTTGTGTGGCATTCACTAAGATGAAAGTGGAAGTGATAAAAAGGGAATAGTGTGGTAGGGGTAAGGAAGGTGTGAGAGAGCCTGGAGACTTCGCTCCACACAAAAGTTCACAGGTCAACCGGATCAGCATCTCATCAACCCGGTGAAAATCTCAACACCATGGGTTTGTACCAGATTTGGATGGAAAGTAGAGTTTAGAGTGGGGGAAAAAGAGTTTGTATGGGGCTCTAAGCAAGCCGGACAAAACTACATGTGCAAAGGTGAGGAGTGACCGGGTGCAGGTGGCCACAGCCCGGGTTAAGCTCCGATTAAGCCCAGATTAAGCCCGGATCAAGCTTCGGGTTCAGGCTGCAGTGAGTGCAAATGTGGTTGAATTTTTTAAAAAAAACTCGGCATTGACTCAGGTAGATATAAACTAATACCCCCCAAAAGCTCAGCTCTCTGGAGGTAATTTGAATTTTTGGTAGAGTGATGTCTCCAGGCCCTTTCACCTCACTTTTTTCATGATCCCAATTTGGATCAGACTCACCATTTCGGTTAGTATAAAATCACGTGATATAAAGGGCCGGGGTACGAGGCCACCTCTAGTACACGTTTTGAGTGCCGAGGTAACGTCAAGGTTTGAGACCTCCCCGCGCGCCCGATTATAAATTTCTAATCTCTTAATAACTTCAATCCCAGGTTTAACAGCAATCACTTAGTGGAAACCCATTCATTACTAATAGTACCGGCATACATATCCACCACACGATTCCTCGCTCCAGGTTTGAGTCGATCGGAGGCTCCGCTGCAGCAGGTGTGGCAATCGATTCTGGAAACCCCCAAATTGGAACCGACCGACCACGGTTCCCAAGCCGACATCTACGCAGCCCTCCCGATTCAGCCTATACGTCGTGCAGCGAAGCTTCGACATCAACAAGGCGGGATTTGTTTGTGTGGAATCGGAGCAATAAACTTGTGCGGTGATATCCTACAGACAGATCTGGATCGCGCACTCGCACCTTTTGACATCAATATCTGGTTTTAAAGGGCTTGTGATCTCCATGTATAAATACAGGTGGATACGCGGGAGCGTTACTGGGGTTCCCACCGTATCATCATCAGTGCTACCTAGAGGACGCAACGGATTATCCCCTTCGGTTATCTATAAGAGATTATTCTCAACGCCGTCGCCGGCTAGCAAATTCCTCCGCCACCGGCCAGCTTGTATATCGGGGTCACATGCATTTCCCACGTTAAACGTGCCGAGGCTCTACTCAACGAGCAAAGCAGCACCAGCTCGGAAATTTTCTTCCCGCTTTCAAGATGCATTATTTTTCAAGCCATCCACCTGGCTCTTGTTTGCAATCTCATCCGCAGTTGTTGGAGCCGCAGCAATCCTGATGCCAACCACCAAATTCATATTCTACACCGACGAGGAGTCCCTCAAGGTCTTCCAACCGTCAGCTCCTAAGCAGGTGGAGGTGGAGGAATACATAAACAACCACTCACTAACCAAATCGCTACGGTTAAAACCCGAATTCACCGAGTCTCGACCAACGCTCAAGGTCCACGAGAGTTACCGCAATGCATCCCTCACCTCGGGTGTTCTGGCAGGCCCCGGCAAGATTGAAGTTCCACCATTTGTATGGCAAGAAGAAGGCGGAAAGTCTTTGGTGTCGATACTGTACCTTGGGAACGAATTGTGTGGATATCCTGGGTTGATTCACGGCGGACTGTTGGCAACTTTGCTCGATGATGGGCTTGCTCGATGTTCCTTCCCTGCGCTACCAAACAAGATTGGTATGACCGCGAACCTGACCATCAACTACCGGAAGCCAAGTCCGGCGGAGTCGTTTGTGGTCTTAAAAGCAAAGACAGTGAAAGTAGAGGGGAGGAAGGCGTGGGTGGAGGGACATATCGAGACGTTGGTACCACAGGGAGAAGAACCAGTGGTGTTGGTTGAGGCTACAGCATTAATGGTGGAGCCAAAGCAAGCTAAAGTTCGTATTGCCTTCCCTCACTCTGAATGGTTATATTAACTTTGCATCAGATGTTTCGATCTCTGATACCGGTCAAATAGACTGAGGATGCGGGGTATTGTACAATTTTTTTGCAGACTGGAATACATGGCAATACGCAAGGCATCATAACTTTTGTTTGTTGTGGGTTTTAGACGATAGATACCGATATACCGGTAGATTTGTTTGTGCTTCTTCTGGCCATACTTTCGACGTATGTACATATTTTGTCCATATGTTCATTTGCTGCAGATAATATCAGTGGAGATTCGCCATAACATACAGTACTTTAGCCCCCGCCATCCGCGTGTACCTACTCAGGGTACCGGGTTGATATAGGTACCGTACTTAGTAGGGGCCCGTTCGGTTACGCAATATATCTCGAAAACACCATACAAATCCAGAGATATATATTGAAGTTGTACTTTGGAGATCTGGTACATGTTCGGTTGGTACAGATATTAATATATTGCAGCTATATCAGCCCCCAAAATACGATTTTGAAAAAAACACTTCCTAAGGTGTATCTCTGAAATATCACCCACAGAACTTCCAAGTGCTCACTTCCCCTCTCATTATTTTGGACAAACAAACACTCCAGCAAGTTAATAAGATCTGTATTTCAATATATATGCCCTGGTGGGAAGAAAAATATTTCCCAAAGTGCAACTCGGATAACCGAACGAGCCCTAAGTTTTTCTGTATAAAATATTGAGGTCTGGCGAACTCGGGCATGCTCCTATCATGTTATTGATTTTGGAGAGTAAGGGGTCATTTGAAAAGAATGGGGATTGTGCCTATGTGCGGCTCTGTGAAACCATGCGATCTAGTTATCTACAGCTGCGGGAGTGGTGGGGGCATCACCACCTCCGAACCCCTCATCGAGCGCACTCTGTTGTCTCAATCTTCCCGCAACAGCTCCAGCTTCCTACAGTCCCTCCGCCATGATAAAAGCCACCGAGAAATCTCCATAACACTTCCGTCTTCGCTTTCCGCTGCCACTGGCAGTGCCAATCGGCTTCCTTCTCCAACCCCACATCCCACGATATATACGTCATACCCCTTGCCTGCGGAAATGGCGGTCCCACCGACAACTCTTACAGCCACTCCCACGACCACTCCACCTACCTCCAGAACCAAATCGCATTTCCTATCCGGCGGCGCCGGTGGTCTCATCTCCGCGATTATCCTCCAACCCGCCGACCTCCTTAAGACACGAATTCAGCAGTCTCCACCATCCTCTTCCGCGACCGCCACACTTCTTTCAACAATCCGCTCAATCGCAACCGGTCCCTCTCCGATCCGGCAGTTATGGCGCGGCACGCTTCCATCGGCTATACGTACGGGCGCCGGCTCGGCAATGTACTTCTCAAGTCTCAATTTCGTGCGCAGCACAATGGCCGGGAAGGATCGGGGTAGTAGTAGCAGTAGCTCTCTGCCGCAGCTGTCGCCGCTTGCAAACCTACTCGCAGGCGCCGCGACGCGCGCAGGAATAGGGTACCTGATCATGCCAGTGACCGTGATAAAAGTCCGCTATGAGTCGTCGCTATACAACTACACCTCCCTCGCCTCGGCAAGTCGGGATATCTTTGCCACGGAGGGGATCCGCGGGTTCTTCAGTGGCTGGGGGGCAACGGCGATAAGAGATGCCCCATACGCTGGCCTCTACGTGCTGTTCTATGAGCAGGCGAAAAAGTCATTGTCCGGTTTGTATGGCGGCGGGAAGGGGATGGACGATAATATGGCCATGGTTGTCAATGCCGCTGCGGGCGCGGGTGCGGCGGCGGCGGCAACAGCGGTCACGAATCCTTTCGATGCGCTTAAGACGCGCATACAGGTCAACCCAGAGAAATACAGGAACATGTGGACAGCGGCAAAAATCGTGTGCACGGAGGAGGCGGGGAGGAGATGGAGGGGGAGGGCGCTGTTTGATGGGTTGGGGTTGAGGGTGGCAAGGAAGGCAGTGAGCTCGGCGCTGGCCTGGGGGCTGTATGAGCGTATGGTTAGATAGAAGGTGGGGCAGGGCGGCGGAGATGTGGGAGGGTGTTTTGTATAGGTGTATGTGTGTGTTTCTGGATGGTTTGTAGTGTTGCAGCTGAGCTTCGGCATTTAGTTGGGTGAAAATGGCGTTTGGTGCTTGTATATTAGACTCTTAAATTAATGAATGAATAAATCGGTACACGAGGGCTCCTGTCTGCGCGGTTAATCTTTCCCTTTATTCGATTTTCCCCACATTTAGTTGCCTGCCATTGTCATCCAGGAGACTTCCACGAAGCATTGTCGACATCAATATTACCAGAAATACATTTATATTCCGAGTATTCTGCGCAATACTTCAAAAGCTACGACATCGACCAACTCATACCCTACCCCTCTTGGCCCCCTCAAACCTCATACGCATTCATCAGTGTATTCGCCCCCACATCCCTCTGAAACTGCTCAACCCCAATGGTAGACGTATGACACCACGGCTTTCTCTCCCCCTCCCCTTTCAGCACCTCCGAAAAACACCCACTCCACCCCAACCTCGGCCACGCAGCAACAATATCATCAACCGTGCCCCGATGTACCAGCTCTGCAAACTTCCCAATATTATCCAACAGCGTACTTAACTGCACCACCGCCGTCAATGCGGTCAATTTCCCACCTCCATCCCCGCCCTCAACACCAAGAAACACATCTTGGTGCCGAATTATCGCCTCGCATACGGAATCTGCCAACACTGCCTCCGCGCCGAGGGAAAGCAGCTGCTCCCGCGCCCGAAGTGCACCAGAGTACTCGAATGACAACGCGGTGTCAGAAAGTGTTGTTCCTAGATCGTGCAGGAGGGAGAGGATGTAGAATGCTTCGGGAGTGAAGGAGACAGAGGGGAGGTGTTGTTTGAGGATTGCGAGGCCGAGGAGATATACGCGCATGGAATGGTTGAAGGTTGGTGCGGGGAGCACGGAGCGCGCGAAGGAGGAGATGTCGGATGACAGCTTGGATGTTGGGAGGGGGAGGGAGTCGACGGTGAGGGGTTGTGGTGGGGAGGGGGAGGGGAAGAGGAGGGTCAGGTTTCGAGGGAGGGCGGGGAGGAAGCCCGTGGCTTCGAGTTGGGCGGTGGTCGGAGACATGGCTGATGGATGCTGGTTGGTTAGGCAGTTTGATTTTGCAGTTTTTATACCAGTGGCAGAGGAGGATTACAAAACTCGAGATGGATGCTCTTTTTGATTACCTCCGAGGTAGACAATGACGTGATGCTGTGCATAGTTTCCGACCCACACGCCAGCGGGAACCAACATGCGAACTACTTAAGTAGCCAAAGCGTGGGGCAAAATAGTGCACCAAAGATCTACATGATGACAGCTCGTATCCTCCGCTAGTCCCCGCATCGGGTGCGAAATAGCGAGATGACAATAGACATGCCAGACAATTTGGACTGATTACAACTACACCGGAAAGAAGGCCACATACAAGATCAGTTCGCAACGGGCTTAGGCGGGCTACCCACGGGGCAATTTCGGGGATATCTCTCAATTCGCTGCCATCACTCGGTTCCGGGTGGATGGTTGTTTCTCTAGCTACCATCACCGCCACCACCACCACCACCACCACCACCACCACTGCCACCACTGCCACCACTGCCATCACTGCAAACAGCGCTCAGCTGGTATGTTTCACAGTACGACTTCTTTAACACAATGACAAAAAATACTCACAGATATGGACAAGGTTAGGGTTCTATCCCGATACGGCGGACGGATATGCAAATGATGTACCGGGTAAGGTTGGCTGCCGGCTGAAACTATCCTTCCGGATCGGTATGGTATTTTTATGCAGTCGAATTGATGGAATAAGGTTAGCTTAGCTACAGATAGTGATACTTGGATGGAGAGATGATGTGGTTTGGTGGCGGTTAGGTATAACCGTTTAACTTTTGGTCCATATGGGGTGCAACATGTAGAATACTCCAGATCTCTGATATCGGTTGCTCCATCAGCGACATACGTACGCCCATACATCACCTGCCCAGTTCCTCAGCTGAACTTGACATCCCAGCACCGTCCAAGAGTACCTACAGGAGCAAGGATTAACACATTAGCAAGATATAAATACTCCTAAAATATACGTCCCGTCTTCCACAAGTTATCTCTTCATGAGCTCTTCAGTACAACTCCTCGACCTCACCGCCACTTCAGAAAAAGCCTCCCTCGGCCTAAGCGTGTCCACGCTTCTTCCCGAGCGAGCGTCAGAGACAGTGTTACGGTGGATGTTGGTTTCCATAGTTAGTAACCCAGAACGAGCTGACGTCCAGAGGCGGTGAAGACACTTAAAGGCCGAACCATTGGATTTTGGATTATTTATGGTGAATAAGTTGCTTTCGAAAATAAATAGACACCCGGGGGTTGGAACTGAACGGCATAGAGATTCGTAATCCTCCGCCAAAACCCCCCACTCTCCAAATCCCGCGCCGCAGCGGTATGTCAGCTGCTAGAGCGCTTCCGCCGGGAGCAAGAGCGGGACTCGAACCATGGGCGGTATTTTGAGGCTGGTAGTGTGGCGGGTATACCTCCCGCCCCCCGCGCACACAACTTTCTAATGAGATTGTATAGATGCAACGGGGATGCAATTCCTTGCCCTACCCTATATTACCTACGGCCACCCGCCACCGACGATCAATGAACTCCGACGCGCACTGCATCCTGTACGGAGTTTATTCCAGCATCATTACCGCCGTGAGTTGGCGCGAGCAATTGAGGAGAGGGATCGGGAGCAGATATGTTGTAAGGTTCAGCCGATGACTGAGAAGAGGGTGCTGGTGGAGGAGGTGTGGGTTTTACGGTTAGACAGTGGTGGGTTTTTGTACCCTCGTGTATGGGTATGCTGATATGTATAGGGACGGTTATCACGGTCTCCGCGTCCTCTGCTGAGGACCTATGGCTAAAGCTAAAGCTTTTTGATCCGGTTGAGATCCCGCATGAGAGGATGAGGAGGGTGGACACGGACGTGACGAGTCTTCTACTGATGACAAGGACCAATTCAACCTCGGTGGAGCATTTATCGAAGGATGTGAATGAGGTGTTGACAGACCTGATCCGCGTGCAGTGGAAGATCCAGCAAATGGTTCCTGGATACCTGACGGATCTCCTGGAGCGATATGAACACCATGTTATACACCTCGCCGACGTGGTACAGAGCTATGCCATCCTGCGGATCGCGTTTAAACCCCGGTGGATCGTGTTAATGGGGAAGAGTTTAGCGTTACTAGTATTCCTCCCCTCCCCTCCCCCCTTCTCCACAATCCACCGGTAGCTGACATCACGGATAAGGCAACTGACCGCGACTGGGTCGACGTCCTCTCCACCGACCTAGAGCGGTTCACAGAATTCGTGATCCTGCACATAGCGCGATGGCAAGAGTTCGGCAACTCTGAACCATTCCGGTCATCAGAGGATCTGCAAGCACAGCTGATCTCTCTGTACTCCAAGGTATTAAGTTACGCTGCACATTTCCTGCATTCAGCTGGGCCGCCGCTCGTAAAGACTCCTGCGTGGAAACAGCGTGTCGACGGACTGTTTGAAGACATAAAGCAGCTTTCAGTGGTGCTGGAGTGGACGGCGGAGATGATACGGATGCGCGCGCAGGTGTTTGCGGCAGCTGGGTTGCCGGAGGAGACGTATCGGCCGACGGGGGTGGGGGAGTTGGTTTTTATGGTGGCGAACACGCTGGTTCCTGAGGACTCGACGAGGACGAGTAGAGCGTATATCAGTGAGATATATACACAGTATCTTGCAACTTTGGTAATTTCTACTCCCACATCACTATCTCTTCGTCAATTACTAAATCTAATGATACATAGCAATTCGAAAGCCAACAAGCCCCGTCTAAAGCACTGGTCAAGAATATCAACCAGATCGCAGAGGAGCTGGACATAATGGTGGGCATCGTAAAATCGCAGCAAAAAGTGTTGTCGCAGATGAAAGCGGAGAGCGAGAAACCAGAATCCCTCAACACTACATTGCAAAGACTTGAGTTCTTCCACTCTGATCTGGAGGAGTATAAACGCTCGTGCTCACGCCTTGCAAAACTCGTACTCCCCCCCTTTCCCCCTCCCCAAATCTCTACTTGCTGACGCTGTACGTGAAAACAGACTGCCCAAATTGTGGAGATGCAGATAGAGCACCACAACAAGGCGATAGTCGTGTTCACGGTGGTGACAATAGTGTTCCTTCCAATGTCATTTGTGGCAAGTGTTTTCGGAATGAATGTTGCAGATATTAGGCAGATGAAGAGTGGGCAGTGGGTTTTTTGGACTGCAGCATTAGCGATGACGGTGGTGGTCGTTGGGTTTTCACTTGTCATCGCATTTTTGGGAGATCAAGTAGAGAGAAAGATAAGAAGGTGGTTTGTTGGCCAGAGCGATGGGTGACAGGGCGGACTGGCGGGAATGTGAGAGTGATGATCCATGACCGGTTGGGGTCTGTCCGGATTTATTACACATATGTAAGATTGGGAGGAGCACAGTAAGGACAACACGAATGGATAGGGTCTGAACGGTGGATTGGCAGGTTCTTGGCCGTAGGTGTGTTCTACTCCAGAGAAATTTCCATGGTCTGGGCCATGTACAGTCACTGACCGTCAGATAACGAATACCGTCCCGCCTGTTGATGGCTACAGTCGTGACAACGGATTCACCCAACCGTACTTTTGTATGGGATTCGTCAACGGACGGTATTCATCATCCGACGGTCGATCTGTGCTCGAAATCCAGCCGCTTCTTTTAGCCTTCGGCAAGCAGACTTGCGAGCGACGAGAAATCTGGGAACGAGAGCACGGTTGATCACTGTACTCGTCAATTTTTTTAGTTACCGCCCCACTCATAAACCTAGCCCTGTCTTAAATTGACTATCAATGGCTACCGTGGGTGCTTAAAATGACTATTGGCATAATAATTTCCAGGGTTAGGGGTACAAGGGGCGAAAAATTGACGAGTAGTCTGTCAGATGGATCATGGCGGTGGCTGATTTTTATGTGGTTAGATTTCTCGACAAAAAACCAACACCGCTTCCCCACCCACAAAGCGGCTGAAGAAAGTACATCATCGCCATGTGGTCAATTAACTCCCGTTCACCTCCGAAAGCCTTCCTAGCTCACTTCTATGTGTTATTCTCCCTCTCCCTTTGCGACTTGAGAGAAAAATGGCTGTGCCGGTGGGTCTTTTCTAACTTCCCATGAGTGACAATGAGTGATACATTGACACTGTTGATAGGCAACATGTGGTACACTCCTTGGCGGCATCGGCGGCACAATCGGCGGGGTGATGGCGAGTCGCAAATCGTCACCATCCGAGGTCCCGGGCCCATAAACACCCATTCTCCCCACCTCCCCAAAAAACAACACCTCCCTCGCCGTCTTAATCCGCAGCGACACCTCCCCTGCCTCCGCAACCACCTACATCCTAATCTACCAAACGCACTCTGACGCGCTGCACTTCTCTTACGTCTCCTCTGGCACGCGCACGCCTCCCGCCCCCTCGACCCCATCTTCGATGCAAAACCCAACACCCCCCACTCCGCCATCTCCTCCGTTAACGCCGCTGGCAGTGCCCTAGAGGTGCGTCTATACTATATTTCCCGCGACGGCTACCTCAGCGACGCAATCTTCACCTCAGGTCGGTGGATCGAGGGATCCTTTCGAAAAGCCAACATCAAACCCGCCCCCTCCAGCCGTCTCGCAACAACAATCTGGCGGGGGACTAACGGACAGAGTACAACGCAGTGGATATACTATCAAGACACCGACGGGTATATCCAAGAATACGGGCTAGTCCAAGGGAAGTGGGGGAAGCAGGAGTACGGCTCTACCATCGACTTGCGTCCGCGTTTAGGCTCGGGATTGGGCTTGTGCTACGATGTAGACGAGAACAAGGGGCAGCGGATGCGCGTGTACGCTCAGGTTCCAGGCGGCTCTATCGTGTCCCGAGATTTCACAGGGAATAAGTGGTCGCAGTTTTACCCCATGTATGCGGCGAAGGGGGATGTGGAGGATATTGGGGTTGTGGAATAATAATCAGACGGTGCAGACGGTACGATTGTTTTTTGTTGAGAATAGTGTGCTAGATGAGGTGCGGTGGACGCTGGATGGGGGGGGGGCGAAGGTGTCCGAGTATGTGGTTGAGGGAAGCCAGACGGCTGGGGA
>Ga0307515_10003031_pt1 | contig 35614 bp, 39 predicted proteins | sample 17_EM_MG_FD_194513 | JGI IMG/M metagenome (GOLD analysis project Ga0307515, IMG submission 194513) | Populus trichocarpa ectomycorrhiza microbial communities from riparian zone in the Pacific Northwest, United States - 17_EM | ecosystem: Host-associated > Plants > Roots > Unclassified | place... | reverse complement strand
CGATGCCGGTGGATGACGGCCGACATTCCGTCCGTCTTGAGTAAGGACGGGACGGACGGCCTTGGCGCCGTCCCGTCCGTCCTGGAGGAATCTCGGACGGACTACCGGGGACGCCCGTCGGACGGGACGGTTGACAACACTGAATCTGCATGTGAACCTGGCGGCAAGCTCCCTTGGCCCAACTCAGCCATCTCGAGGTGTGTTTATCTACTCGACGGTGACATGCCTTCTCTTCCAGAACGGTTGTAGTTTGTTACCAATCGTTTGAAGTTACAATAGTTTCAAGCAGTATGTCATTCGAGAGATGGTGACTACAGCGAGCGCTTAGGGCCTCCAGGTTGAGCTTGGTGGACTACATCACCACGGTCTTTCTCAATTTACCGCTTCTAAAAGGATTAAAGCCTTCATCGAGAACTCCTGTGTCTCATCTAAGCTCCTCAGAGTACTACTTTTTGTGGCACATATGACCCCGGTAGCTGCGGCTGAGGGCGGAAGTGAATTCATGAACAATATTTTAGCTGATTGAGCCCCGTTGGTGAGTACCGCTCTTGAGGAATGTGATAGAAACTTACGATCTTCAGCTGTCACTTTTGGCGAGCAGGTAGCCCAGTAATTACTCAGCCAAAGTTGGGTTTGGCTGATAGCATCAGGCATCCCAATAGTCCGTCCCGTCCGTCCAAAACCTTGCCCGAGACCGGACTAAAGTTTTCCGGGCTCAAGATTTCAGGACTGGACGGACCAGGGCGCTCCATAACAAGACTACGGGACTGCGGGACCCTACAGTCCATTGATTGGCCCCCACTCAGAAATTGATATCCGATTTAATGAAGCTTAGAATCCCCGATTCGATACAAGTTCACCTCGGCTGAAGATTTGTTCCGAGATACGGTGTCCCGGAACTCTCATTCACGAGCAGGATGTAGTATAACTGACCCTGGTTAAGACTACAGTCATCTGTACCGGGCCCTGGTCATGGAGATTTCTGCCCGGGACGGACTAGTCCTTCCGTACTCATGCCCTAGACGGGACGACGATGTCGGGCCCCGAAAGATTGTAGTCCGGACGGACGGTTGGGAACTCTGGATAGCATCATCTTTGCCATCGCGCCACTAGGGATTATAACAGCGGTAGTCAATGTAATAAGAATCATAAGATGCTCAAGTCCACCGAGTTTAAACGTTCTCGTGGGGTAGGCAAAAGATGGCTGAGGAATTGTGAGGTAGAACTATTACCTTCGACATCCGGTAGTAGTAAGGACGACCCCCATCACCGCACACCGATGAATATTCTGATGGTGTATCTAGTTGTGGAGCTCTGAAATGGATCCGGAATCGTCAGGGTTCTGGGTAGGGCGGAGATCGTGCAGTTGGTTTATGTGGCTCCTGATTCCGATGCGGAGGAAACTGGAGACAGCGGCTTGACAAACTCCCAAGGGGAAATTGAATTGAGGCCGCCAACTGTAGAAGGTCGAAATCTACGATTCTGAAGAAGCCATCAGGAAACGCATTCTCGTTCCTCATTCACACCACTGAGTTCATCATCGTTGGAGCTTACCAGCATTCCCTGGTCTGCCTAAGGCACAGCGTCTGTTTCGATTGCTAAAAATTAGTACTCTGATCTAGAAGCTGCATTTGTTTGGTTTGGGCAATCAACCATTCCTCACCATATCGCAACAAAGGGAAACCTCCGGTTGAAATTAGCAATCCTTGACGATTTGGCAACGGCTAGTAGCCTAGTAGCCTAGTTGGCTTTACTGCCCACTTTCTTAGTCTCGGGTTCTTGCACTACTCGGCCACGATTGCCCAACTTGGGGCTACAGCTATTCTGGCTGATATGATGGGATCAGTAAGGCGAAACCTGGGTCACTAGCCCGACAATCAACGAGTCGCGAACGGTTATGAGCTCGAATGGATGGCAAAGTCAATTGGGATGCGACGGTTGGAATATACTCTCTCAGGTATTGTGGATCCTGATGAAATCACTGCTGGCTCCCTCGCTATAGATGTATTACACTCCCGCCGTCTTTTGGGGGAAATTACCAAAGGGAATGGTATATTATACGAAGCAACAGTGAGCACAGTAGCAGAAGCAATTGAAGCCGTTACCACTTTCGTATTTCTTACCCGGAGGTTATCAAGATTCGTGGGCATCACGCACTAAGCTAGAATGGTAATTGCTTGTGCAGGGGGAGATGCAAAGAAGGCCCAGGTTGAGTGTTTCGAAGAGGTTGCCTTGGCATTGGAGAAAGAGAGCGTCTGGAAGACGGCATGTGGGCCCCCTGGATAGTTTCAAGAGGGAATACTGGATGTACACTGCGACCGTGGATGCTGAATTTTGATAACCTATATTTGCGGCAAGCTGAGACTACATTGCCTTTGTACCATACCATACATACCTTAGTTATTACCGAACTGTTGTGTAGACGTAATTATGAACCCTAGTACTACATCTCTTGCCATTAGTCAAGGTTAATGGTGGCGCTACTAGCATTTCACGGTGCTAAGGGCTCTGAGATCTATCACCGTGGTTGGACAGAGACAAAGGATGACTTACGGCGGTTATTAGCCAAAGAGACGGATCTGAAAGCAGGGTGTAGCGGTGGGGTAACGCCATTGCATATTGAAGTTCAAATCGGGAACTTTTTATGAGTCAAATTTTACTCGATCACAATATTCCACTCGTCAACGCCATAAATACCACAAAATGAGCCCCTAAATCTTGCGGCGGAATCCGGTAACGAAGCCATAACGCAGCTGTTTCTTGAATGTGGCGCCACCATTGATGCAAGAAATATCTATGAGTATACTGCTTTGAATTTGTCGGTAATGGACTTGAGGCCACTGCCAGACTACTATGGAGCAAACATCAATGCGAAAGATAGCGGGGCCGGACGGCCTTGTAATGGGAATTAGCGCGGAAATATGAAGTAACGGCGCGCATGCTACTGGATTACGGCGCAGATACCAAAGCGAGAGACGGTCATAGATAGACCGCTTTGCATCTTGCAGCAAAGAATGGACGTGCAGGCTCAGTCCGGCTGCTTCTTGATAGGGGCTTGAGCATCGATGCGAAGGGTAGTTTCGCGTTCACAGCTCTAGATCTTGCGAAAAGGCACTTCTAAGAAGTCACAGTTCAATTGCTTCTCGATCACGGCGCGGGTAAAGATTTTAAAGATGTTAGATCGCAGCATGTTAGTATCTAAATCTAGATAACTTTTCGCATATTCGCACCATTGTATTTTAGGATGGAAAGTCAAGGCGAAATTCCAGTTTCTCTTGATTTTGTGTGCAATTGAGTATACATCATTTACTCCTGATTGTTTCTTAGGGCTTATGTTTTTTGTAATAATTTACTATCGGCTACAATTCACGCTCATCACTAGGTTCCTCTGTGCAGCTGTATTTTGTCCTGAGCAGAATGTTATTACCACAAGGACGGTTAAATGGAAAGCCTACGGTAGCTATGTGTTTAAGGAGTTGAAGTTTTGTGAAGTTTTGTCGACATCGTCTTTTAACTAAACTCGAGTTCGTCAGCATTGTTTTCAAGATAAGACTGCCGATCATATTGGTTCGTTTTGGGAAGACAAATGACGCTAGAGACCTCCGGATTTAGCCAGAAGTTGGTTCTAACAGACATATGTATTGCTTCTTGTACTCACTCTGATACCGAGACGCTTTGTGCTTGAAACGCTTCCGCTCGATCATGGGATATTACCCGCACATGATGCGCCAGAAGGTGACATGTCTCCGGCATATCCCAACTGTAGTCTGTGATACCCAGCTGCAGTATTCCTGGGTACAGTATACCAGTTAGAGATAGTGATGCTATTGCCAGTGTATTGGCCCTATGCTCACTTTGCGGGTATTGCTTGCTCCGATTAACCCACGGCCGTTTGTGGCATTGCTTTAACTCGAACCCACCGTATTTGCGATTGCAAATGAAAAATTACGGATCTGTGCTCCTCCTGATTACTAATTACAAGGTACGGTGGCGGCTTCGCCGCCCTTTGGAAGCGCCCAGATTGATCTCCAGCCAACCCAGAGTTACCATTTTTAGCAGCTCCTATGCTTCCAGATGTATATGGCTCTAACATACTCCTAGAATTCAAAATTTGTTAGATCTCTTGGCCAGCTTCCAGTGAGCATATCTCTCCAAGTCTGGGTGAGTCTCGATCGTTTCTGTGGCCAGAGCAAGCACATTGGCAACTGGGAAGATGCCTTCTGCTGGGTAACTCCAATCAATTCAAGTTCATTTAAGTCCATGAGTTTTGCTCTGATCACAAAGTGTTCTATACATGAACTATGCATAAACAGGTCCTCTTTCACTTCCTGGTCTCCAATTTACTATATCACTAATATTCATAGTGCAGCTGTAAAAAAAGCTCCAAAATGCTGTTGATTCACAATTTCTGACTCAATATAAGAGGTATCATAAATCTAAGACTTGGAGGTGAGAGGACATAGTTATCCACATATTTTGTATAGGACACTTTGTAATCAGAGCCAATCTCATAGAATTAAAAGGGCAAGTCATTTGGGATCTGAGTTTAAGTGGTAGGTACTTGCCACAATCAGCCACTCAGCCACAGAATTACGACCAATCAGAATCGAAAAAGACACATGTCGTGTCCTTATATGAATAATGTTCGAAGCACAAAGCCTGGTACCGTACTGTTCGGGTTCAGTGGTGGATACGGGCCATGTCCGTAGACATAGGGCCATGGGAGTTGAGGTGAACAGATGGCTGGCCAAACGTGGATCTACACTTGGGAAGGCCGGCAGTTGATATCGGTCCATCTCCAGATTGCCCAGGTTATCCACGGACGGCGCACACTCACCCCCGGACCCGAACAGTACTTTAGTGTAATTTTGAGTCTTTATTTTTGGGACGCAAATTCTTGGAGGCATCATTGTAGTATGTCAAAGACTAAAAGAATTAGATCGTGATTTTATGCGCATGGCAGTGTGATTTCATTTCCACGCTTAGTGAGAAACCGGTAAGCTGGTTCTAACCATAACTGCTTTAAATTGGGTACATTCAGTCACGACCAAATAGTTATGCAATGCCGCAATTAATCCCAACCAATGTTTTCCAAAGATTCCCCTTGTTCTATGGGGCTGAAGGACACAAAGGCGGCTTTTTTTGAAAAAATGGCTGGCTATACAAGCGACCCAGATAGGGAATTGGAATTTAGTATTTTTGGAATTTATCTGATGGCAGAGACCCCCGAAATTAGTCTAGATATAATTTTCATGGTTAGAAACAGCACTTGGACGACCATCTCGATTCGTGAACTACGGTCGCCAGTTCTCAACATTTACACTCCATTTCACGAACTGGTGAGCGCTTGCAAACCGTCTCCCATCCTCGACCACATTGGTCTGTGCTACATACAAAAAGCTTCATCTGGTCACTGTGACACCCGAAGACCCTCCACGCCGTGTAATCATAGAGATGAAGTGAAACAATACTTAGTATATGTTCATAATCTTATCTTTGCTTAACTCGCCTAGTCCAATAATAAGTCTCAGCAGTGTCATGGGATCCCATCAAAAGTCCCAGGGCCTTTAATCACATAAATAGAAGTGGCATTTAATTGCGGCGATTGCTGATAATGTCTCCGGTCAAAAACTTCGCAGGCTCGCAGACGGACTGTCTAATTTGCAACCCGTCCCTAGGTCGCGGTCTAGACTGCTCCAGGTTGCGAGTTGCCACAGGTTGTGTACCGTACGGAACACCTATGCAACACATAGCGTTATACAGCACATACTGTAAACTATAGGTCCTGTTAACCGTAAAGGCATTGCGCGGATATCCGCGAATGGGGGATGCATTATGGACATTGTAAACATATGCATTTGAGCTTTCTGCGAGAAAATTGAGATTACTAAAGGCATCATTGGATGACGAAGACCAGTATATTGGCATCGTGAACTGGTGCATTTTACAGGCTCGTACTTGTGTCTTCTCCCTTTGCCAACCGTGCCGACCCAACCCAATCCTGCCAATGACCGAGGAGAAACCTGTTTTGTTTGTTTTAGTCATTCTGCATTCACTCTAACTAGGGTATGGCAGTACCCAGTTCCCCTCCTTGTTCGAATAGCTGGCTAGGTGGGGGAGCTCCCTTTCTACCCTTCTTCCCCTAAGGAGAAACCTGTTGAGAAGCTGGAAGGGACATAGACTGGCCGCGAAAGATATGTGGATGGTGGCTATCCGGTATATGTACACCTATCGAAGGACTGAAGGTCCAGGTAATAGCCGGGGTACCCCTAGATGGAATGTTTTTGATTTTAGGGAAGTGGAGGCAGAGTAGAGCAGATGTTTGGTTAAGCTTTTCGCTTGAGCACTAACTTGTCTGTCTCACCCGAGATGAGACAGGGTTTCGTATGCGTCGACAGAGGTGGCGTAATAAGAATTACTCATCACCTATCTAAGAACGCTGTTTTTAGTCTACTTCACAGGCAGTGTTCCTAAGCGGCTGCCCGGCTTTTTAGCGGCCTGCAGGCCCGGCCCGGCCCGGCCTCCAATCTGAAAGCCTGCGCTAGCGGCGGCCCGGCCCGGCCTGCACGTCATTTAAAAAGCCTGCATCGGCCTGCATAAGCCTTGGTCTGGTTGATGGACGGAATACGGCAATGGCAAGGCTACGATGATTGAGTTGGATATGGTTTATGTTTCGTACTTTGGAGACTTTCTTAGTATAGGCAGCAGAGAATCTTTCAAACAAAATATTCTGTTTAGGCTTAGTCTGCCAAGCAAAGCCGCCGGGCCGGCCGGAAAAGCCTGCAGGCCCGGCCCGGCCCTCATTTGAAAGCCGCCGCTAAGCCCGGCCTGGCCGCTTAGGAACACTGTTCACAGGTAGTTACTACGTTTAGAAAACATGTAAGTGTACTTAGAAGCGTACATATGATCAGTGGAGATGCGCTCTTACAAGCATGCTTAGAAGAGTACTTGGAAGCAGTGGAGATACGCACATAGAATTCAAGTGCTCTCACAATGAGTGCAGCCACTCATCCACGGTGGCGCCCCTGGGCGTAGTCACTTTGCCACCTTCCGAGTATCTCCAGATTCTACTATTTATTTCGATTCTCACACATCGCCAAACTCCGGGCTGCTTTCAAAGTTCCCACGCATTTCGCAAGTACCAAGAACTTTCCAGCTTGCCTCCGCTTTCGTAGTATCTCTCCTTTCACAGCCGCGTCTCCCTGTCGAAGCGTGTATTATGGAGGCCAATAAGAATCCACCCTGCCGTAAATCGGAGTGGGGCTTAGTGAGTTAATAATAGCTGACCCTATTCACCGTCGTGCAGGCCACCGTACTTTCTTTTGGTAGGTAATTAACAAGCCCCCCAGCCATCACTCCCTTTTGCTTACAACGACCATGTCTACTCCCACCATCTCACCATCACTGGTCGCCAGTACTATGCCGACGAAACGAGTTTGCATGTAGGTAAATTATTTGTTCCACCTCTTCCAATGCCTCAGTGCCAAGCCCCAGCCCCTACAAAATGTGCTGTCAACTCACGTCCAAGGCAAGGATCACCGCAGAGCTCTACAACGGCACCTCTTGTATGAAGTCAAAGAGAGACCAGACATTGATACACGCAAGAGCATAAGGTTGTTTACACAGCTAGAGCGACCAAGCAAGGTATTTAACCTTTTGGTTGTAACATACAGATTAAACTGAAACTTATTTTACCACAGGCTCCATATCTGTTGCATAATCGACTGCTCCTACATGCATACGGACGACAAATGTGTCTGATATACTCACAACGGTCTTTACCAAGAATAAACGCATTAAATTCATGAAAGCAATAGGACGGCGATAATGAGGGCACAAGAATGCAAGAATGGAATGGATTCGGATGGAGCTTACAGAGGTCGATTTAAAGTTGGATTAAAGATTATTTCACTTTTTTATTTGAATGCATGGCCATCCTTAGGCTGCGGTAGTACTCTTTCCCTACTTCTCAAGGTTTTATGGAGGCTACGATGGAATCACTAGCAGTGTATGTATGTAAGCTCATTCACTTGTTTATATAATTACTTGGAGGATACATTTGTTTCTTTGCTTCATGGAATATAGAGTCCTGCTGTATGGCCTAGAATGAGGTCTAGAGAGGTCTCTGAGAGTTGTTCAAAGCTACCGGACACTCCTACACATAGTCTCACTCCTGACACCTGCCACCTCACACTCCGCCACGTTCCACTCGACGCTTTGATCGCCACTCAGTTGATCCCCGTCAGGATTTCCGAATTTTATTGTATACAAGGCATAGGTTGCACCCTTAAATAGATTAAGAGACTTCAATAGTATCGCACAATTTAAGACATAATACAAACTCACCGAGTGACCGCTGGTGATTCGTTTGACTGACTTAGGCAGGTGTTGAAATATGGAAGGGGAGAACCGTGTGAATAGACTTAAGATACAGAGACTGGAGAGCAGGAGAAAGACTCGAGATATATACAAGGTAGTTGGGTGCTTTATGCCCTGCCGGCTGTGTGCCCTGACATCAGCTCAGCTGAAGCTCAGCTCGGTCAGGTTCATGCAACAGCAGGTATTAGGAATACTAGAGTGATCATTCATGTCTCCAAAACCGTGTCTTTATTAAAAGCATAACTCAATGGAGTAACTCGGAGGTGTAACAATTAATGAAAATCCGTGGAGGCATCGCACTACCGTGTCAAAGGCAAAATGAAGCAGGTCGCGATTTTGTGTGCGTGGTAGTGTGATTTTATTTACTTATTTGGTGAGAAACTAATGTCGCTTCCACAAGTAAAAACTACCTTATGCGACAAGCATCCCATAGCAAGCTGTTTTTCGGAGGGTACTCCATAGCAAATTTCACGCGTAGACACTAAGATGCCGATGGACCTGCACATTGACTCGGTAAGTACGGTACACGAGAAAGATCTGCGCTAGATACAGCTTATAGCGCTGGATACTATCTATGTCCAATGCTCATAGGCACACTCGATTGCAAGCTCAGGTGCACTTAACACCCAGTTCCTGCGTCCGGCCTGCTCTAAAAAACACAAAATTGGCTGCCGCTCGAGAACGTCTCGGCTGATTTACGATCATTGGGTGTGGGCGCATCGAGTAGATCATTTAACGTCTAACAAGTGTGTTAATCATATAGTAACTCATTGAGTTGACATGGGGTAGTAATCGTTATCCCCTGGATTGTAACTTTGGCATTCCCGGCCCGTTTGGGCATGGCAACTGACTCCCCTCCCGCAAATATTTACAGACACAGCCACAACTCTGTGGGTGTGGCCTGGGAGCATTATCAACTTACTTTCTTATGTCTTGAGAGCATTTTGGCAAAAATTAAGGACTGTACAGGAATGGGGTGCCCATACAAAGGCAGTTTTTGTTGGGAGTATTGTCTTAAGATCAGCTCCCCAAAAACTCGAAAATGTCACTGTGCAGCCCAGATGGACAACTCTGCCCATAACACCCCAAACTATCCTTCAAACTCAGTGCTAAGGATATGCCCTGAAGTCTCAATATCATTACACACAAGGAATTCCATCTACAATGTGCCTAAGAGTTGAGGCTTAGAGGAGGGGATCCAATACCCATCCCACAACTCTCATAGTGAACAAAGCCAAAACCTACTTTGTCAACATCAAAGAGCACATATCTTTACCCCTCAGCTAGAGCTGCAGCCACAGGCAATTTGCAGTTCACCTTGAGAAGGGAAAGTAGCCGGGATGGTGGCTTTGCCACCGGGAAAGCCCAGCCAGAAATACCAAATCTCCACCCAAACTTTACTAAGCATGTTCAAAATGCAAGTAACTGTGGTGTCTCAATAACGAAAGGCATCATTTTGCGAATTCAATCACCTGTAAAGGAGAAAGGTGGGCAGTGGTGCATAGACATCAGGTGCAGTTACTAGTTTAGAGAGCGAATTTTGGAGGGGCAGTAAGACTTACAAAGTCACATCACATATAATTTACAATTCACTCAGATAGAAAGTTTTATTTGCTACTAAAGAAGACTTGATAAAAAGGAGGGCCTCTGATGACCATTTTTGGACATGTGGCGAGGTGGCTGCGCGGGCGGCCCGTATGGGCCGGGAACCGGTTACGATCCAGGGGATACCAGGGAGGATTCTATCAACTCCACCAACCAACCATGCAAATTCCATGAATATCCGTCCGATTGAGATACTTCTTTAGATGTTACATAATTTACTTGATGCCCTCTAAATGTTCACGCTCACAGATCGTAAATCTGCCGAAACGTTTTCGAGCGGTGGCCAATGTTATGTTTTGAAGCGTGGACACTCCCGAGGGCGCGGAGGCAAGTGCAACTGGGAATATGGAGACGAATGCACTTGGTGTTAACACGTATACTCTGTGGTGGGCGTGGAAAGCTCGTCGATTGTCTCCTGTCTGTACGTACAAGTTAAAGAGAGAGAAAGGAGAAGCTAAAAGGACACGAAGTCCACAATGCTATACTAGAAATGGCAACCCACGTAACAGCGAAGCAGTCACATAATGCTGGTCGATGATCTCGGGCGAAAGCCCATTATCTGTCAACACTTGGGAGCGTGCAATCAAGTGCACCTGGGAGAAAGGAGTCGAGTGCACCTGGATGCACAGACCAGCAGAGTGGCGGGTGGCCGAAGTTTTAAAGTCGTTTAACATCTCACAGCTTGAATCTTATCTTCCCGGTGGCCAGACCGTGACTTTGCCGGTGCCAACACCCGAAGCTGCGACAGGATCCCACGATATCTCATGGTCATGATGTTGACAACTTCATCTCTCCTTCAGCAACGGTGGACAATCAGATCTCGGGGAGAGTAGATCTCCGACCTAGTATTTCTAGCAGAATCTGCGGCTTGATTCGGCTCGAATTGGACGTATGTATATACACACAGGCGCATTCGGGTTGCTCATGCTGGTCAGCTCATGTGCTTTGGAGATTCCGGTCACTGGGAATGGTGATCACAGTGTCGGCCAGTGGTGGGAGCACTTTAACGATTCGGTTGGCTACGTCAGCGTCAAATCTTCCACAGACTCAGACTTTCTCATCGGCCCAATGCTTCCAAGCAGAATATGTTTGTTCTAAGGGGCTAAAGGACGCAAAGGCAGCCTCTGCTGAAAGAACTGCTAGTTGCAAATATAGCACGAATAAACGATCAAAATTTAGTATTCTAGTAAGACAGGTAACGGCAGGAACCCTGAAATTAGTCTAGACATGATTTTCAAGGTCTGGCACAGCAGTTTCAGTAGTTACTAAGTTGCCGGATTGACTAGTGCTGTTGTCAAAAATTGTTATATGGTCATAGTATATCACACGGTGTAGATTCCAAGCGTAGGGTTGTGAGGCATGTATGCTTGTGCGAATATCTGTGAATGGGGGGGAATGCTCGCTAGGAATTGTAAATATGGGTTTCGAATTTGTTTAGAAAGTGAACTGAAACCGATAAAGGCATCGCTAAATGGTAAAGGCCTGCTACTATCCGGTATCGAGAGGACGAAACCTCGTATTTTGCTAGTGTGCCTCTTCAATACCCCGATTGATTTTACATAAAGTTCTTTATCTCGGCGTGGCAAAAGAAATCCGTGTGTGGTGGTCTCCACTCTACCTGGTATTGATTACCAGAGAAACCCCACGTTGCGGAGCTGTAGTAATCAAGAAAGAATGTGGTTGCAGGCGAAATACGTTGTGGCACCTGTCGAAGGTCTATGGATAGGTCTAGGCAGCAGCTGAAAAAGCCTTAGATGAAAGGTTTTTGATTTTATAGATGCGGTTGTAGTGGGAGCGGGGTAGGCAGAAATTTGGATAAGGTTTTCGCTTGAATCCTAGCAACGCTGTCTCACCCCGTACTGCGCATGTTAGGGCAGACGCTAGATGAAACTGGGTTTCTCTCGTTATGAGCGTGGCTCGCGACAAGAATAATTCCACATCACGTATCCAAGACTGCAGGGTGAATCCAGATCAAAGTAAACTGCTGCCTCATATACTCTTACTGCGTTCATGTAACTTGCGAACAACTGTTGCGAATTGGATTCGTAGGTATCTAGCGTAAGTGCGCTCGAGAACGAATATAGATCTGCAAAGTGCAAAGCTATTCAACTTTCTAGGAAATACCACCACAGGGGTCCATGACGAGTTGCCTGAACGGGTCGGAGTATATTGTGCTATCCTGTACACTATGGCGCTCCATTGGTCCAGAGGTTGTTTTTTCGCTGAGCTAGCAGCACTTTGCCGGTTTTTCTCTCGAATTGTACCGCGCGTATGCGCGCACTCGGTGGGCGAAGCAACTTTGCTTCATTCCATCGAACCGATTTAGCCCACTTGTTCATTTGCACCGCCGACCCCAGTTGTTGCAAAAGCACAATTCCGTAATGAGTTACCAATTCCAATTGACACATCAACTATCGCACCAACCCTAATTCCATTATGCGCAGCACAAACTATCTCTCGATTCAGGGCATAACGTACGACGCATTGGGGGTTGCAAACCGCTTTTGGTGCTAACCGCTGATTTCCGAAGTATATTCTTTTACGCCTGCAGGTTGTCGTCGGAAATTGAAGGGATTTAAACTTAGTAAGACATAAATGGCACCGGGTATTGTCAAGTCCATACAGAACAAGTGTTATTTGACACAGCGGCTTGCTGACAACTCATGAGTAGATGGGGATATCTTCAAAAAGAAAATTAACAGGACGTGAAGATCATACCAATGATTGGAGACTCGTATCAAGGCAATTCTCTGCGATGTAGGACCCTGAGTGCCCACGTGGGAAATCGATTTGGATGTGGATGTCTCCATAATTTTCACCACAGCCTAACATGCACAGACTTGACTCAAAAAGTGATTTTACGATTCCATTCAAGTTATTCTTGTGGCGCTGATTGCGTATGGCGCATCAAAATAGAGAGTTTGATCGGCGACTGTCAGCCGAGATTTACGATGGCGTGAGAATTTCTTTCTTTTGATCACTTTTTTGACTGAAGTTCTCCGTTAGCTAGGCTGTGCTAGTAGTACACGGTAATCTGGCTTATGGGTTGGCTGCCACATGCGCACGACACATGCTGCATGTGCTATTGTTTGCACCTTCGGTAATCACCGCGCGGTAGAAGCCGGCGGTAACAGGCAGGCTTTCTCGGAACCCCGGATCCATTGCATTGGCAGTGACACGGCCCCCATATAGACGTCACTTTATTACACGTGGTAGTCGTATTATTGTAAAACTATTGAATTGCAGAACGGCTCAGAGGGGAAATATGTATCTTGACAGCGGCAAAAAAGGTCCCTCTGAAAGCGACTGATCGTGTTGTATTCATCAAATTGGACAACTTATTTTACCTCCCCCGCCGATCGGATGGAATTTCAGCCAAACGCTCCTCTGACACTCCCGAACGACAACCCAGATGCTGGTTCGCAGTCGGTATGCGTTCCCATGGGGTAAATCTTGATAGGTTTGCGCATATTCGCATCTACTTATTTTAGGATTGAAAGTCAAGACATGTTTGATTCGAATTCGTGTGCAATTAAGAATACATCGTTTACCCTAGGTTGTTTTTTGGGGCATTTATGTCTTTGTAATATAGTAGTTGGTAGTCGACGTTTCGGCTTCAATTCACGTTCATCTCTAGGTTCCCCGGTGAAGTTTTTTCGGCATCGTCACTAGTATTGAGGTTCTAGCCACAGGATTGTGCACGTGGAACATATTGGTTTATTCTGACTAGACGGCCGAAGTGAGAGACTTCCGGAGTTAGCCATGATTTGTTTTTAACGGTCTGAGATCTTGCTTCCTGCACTTCTGAAGATGCCGGAACGTACACTTTGTGCTGTTGAAGCTGTCGCCTGATTATAGTATATCACTTGTAATTGTTATACCGTTCGGTGTTATATATATAAGACCAGAGACGTGTTACAGGACTGATACAAGCTCACTGTCACTGGGAATGATAGTAAGGGGCACAAACCTCTGGTATATATCTCGAATCTTCTTTCTTCTTTTTGTACCTTAAGTCCATACACGCAGACAGTTCCCCACTTCATATTTGCAATAAGTGTACCATATCCACAGATGAAGTTTGTACGTCATGTGTTATAGTTATAACCTTTGCCGATCCGCGACTCAAAAGTTATCATTTGAGAGATGATGGTACAGAAACGGTACGATAACCTTGTCATCGAGTCGTATCTAGTATCGTAATAATTCGCTTAAGAGGTACACCGCATAATCCAGTTAGTTGTGAGCTGATTACCGTATATACTCTAGTAAGTGGCATACACAAAATGGAGCCTCTTTATGCCTTAGTGTTGTCTGCCCAACATTGTTAATTTCCTAAATATTACTATAAATGGTGATAATATTGACGTTAACCATATTGGGCGATGTACCTCTTAAGTGACTTGCAAAACACCAGGTTTCCCACTATCGTTGATGCCGGGACCTACTGCTGTCCTTTTCTTTCCCCACATCAGAGAGTGTCCGAAAGTATGAAATCTAACTTCTAGTAAATATCATCTGTCTGTACGAAATATCATTAGACCTCTGTACGCACACCAAACGTGTCATTTAGCGTTATACGTAGAAAAAATCGGTCATTTTCACTAGGACGTACGAACCACATCTGTGGGTATAGTAAGGTGCCATATCATTGATTTACTGCAGTTCGTGTTGTCTTGCGCACGCTCTCATAAATACCGTATACTATTTAGGGAAGGATGACGTCATCGCCATAGGGCCCCAGCCGCAAACTGAGTGAGCACTTAATGCAATTCTAAATGTGATTTTTTTGGGACTTAAACTTGTACGGGCTTCGTTGTACAATAGCAGTGACCAAAAGTTCTGGGACGTGACTTTGTGCACCTAGAAGTGTGGTTTCGTTCACCCACTTAGCGAGAAACCGCTCTCGATTCCACACCAAAGCAACTTTGAACGGGATGATAAGGTCGCCGTGACAAAGCAGTTATTCTATGTCACAACTAACGCCTTCCAAAGTAACCACTACATCGGTGATACTATAAGAAACACTAATAACCTCAGCTGCACGGATTAGGAGCAATGCAGCGTTTGCAAATGGGCAGATTGGAGTTTGGGTATTTTAAGTAGACAGATGACGCTAAAGACTGCCAAAATCAATCTGGATATATTTCCATGGATCCAAATATCACTTTCGACACTTACCAAGACGCCGGAACAATTGCTACTGTAGTCGACAAGTTGTTGTTCAGTCATGACTATCACTCGTCATCAATCCTGCAAGTAACATCGTTCAGCACATTGCGTACTCTACTACCTCCGGATTAGTAATGTTCAGGTGACCCCATTGACCGATATCTGTGAACAGGGAATATGAAAAACACATCTTGTTATGATGAAGATCAGCAGGTTCACATCGAGATCCAAGTGTGGCTTTATCCTCTCACGAGGCCGACAAACAGTGTACGCTTCTACACCCAAGTTGCTTTTACATGAAAATACGTTATCTCATGGCGGTAAATAAAGATCCTGGATTGCAACAGGTCACTGTCAATGCCGTCACTAATCTTGAAGACAGTCCGGCTGAAAGAATGTGGTTGCTAGCAGTAGGGTGCAGTAGTGTTGCATTAGTGAGGCTCTGTTGTATCAGCCTACTACAGCTACTATTAGTGCTGTCGTTGACTGCAAGCAGCTCACAAAGATTGCGTCCAGCTACACCCTACAGTACTACTGTCAGCCAAGATGCAAGACGCACAGTGAGAAAGGCGAAATTTTAAGGTGACAGGACGCCTCCAATTGATCAGTTCTAGCCGCTAGGCAAACCAAGGCAGCAGCCTAATCACCTACTAGATGGAACTTTCCATTTTTATGCGGGGATGGCAAAATTCTCTGAATGAATTGGGGTTGGCTGAGATAGACGAGAAGTTTGTTAAAGCTTTTCGCTGTAGCCTGACCGATCCTAGCCTGTCCCATCCAGCACTGTGCAATGCCCAGTTCTGGCCAGAGGCTGAGAAAGACAGGGTGGGGTACTCTAGTATTATAACATAGATAACTTACAAACAGTTGCTACGAACTCGATTCGCGGATATTTCACGAAACTTGCGTCAAAGGGCAATCGAGAATGAGTCCAGGATCGCAAAATGCAAAAGTAGGTTCAGCTTCATTAGAATGGTGCAAACTATTCTGATCAACGGCGGGCCGTCGTCTGACAGCGCAAATTTAAATGCCAGAACATGTTGTGTTACCTCGCATCTACGAAACTTATTGGTAGATATCTATTCACTGCTTCTGCCTAATGATAGCGCGTTCGCCCGCCCAGATAGTACAGCAAGTATGAACTCATCCAACAATGTCAATCCAAAAGCAACTTCACTTTACTCCTTCAGACAGATCTAGTCCAATTTCTCACATTGGGATACCGATCTCGGAAAAGCACATATATGGCATCCCTTCCCGATATACTTGGGGTAGGGAAAAAGAAGTGGGAAACCCCAAATCGGGGATTGAATTTTGATGGGAGAACAGGGTGATGACTGGGGGAGCAGATGCTAATACAGATGTCAGTGCACAGCAAATCTACCGTTTGCAGTAAGTACTGAGATATGCTTTATCAAATATGCATGTGATGATCTTGATAATTACCCCTTATGGCGATAGCTAGCCAGAAATGGGATGTCACACTTCTTTCCCTACCCCAAGTACAAGTATGAAAATTGTATCCAATCACTTCAACTATACTCAATCCTGATCTGATCATTGGTGTTGCGACAATGAGGGGAGAACCGTATGTATTGGCTATAGAGCGGTGACTGTCTAGGTACAGGTCTAAAGGTCCAAGATGCGTAGGGAACGGGAAAGAGTAAAGTGTGAAGTCCAAAAGAGCAGTCACGAACCTTATCTATCAACAATTGGATCAAATTCTCTCCCTCCACCCGGTGCATGTATCCAAACCTTAGAGGGCGCAAGGCTTCTCTAGTGCCAGTTTATGAGCCAAAACGATCCAAACGCTAATTCTGGACCGTATAGTGCTGTACTGCGGAAGGTAGTCATGAGCACATTGTAAGATCGTCAAATAGAGAAAGATTGGGCGTGTGGAACGCTTAGAAACAGACACAGCTCTTCGGTGGAGAAGTATGCATATGCAGATAAAGATACCAGGGATGGTATCTTTCAAAAAATACAGTGTACTCTAGTTGATGACAAAGTTGTATGGAAAGCGAAATCGGAAATGTTTAATAGAAATTTGTATGGATCGTAGCTAAAGCAATCCCGATTTTGCCCTCCATAGCCGTACCTTCGACCTGAAATCACGTATATTTATACCAACCAAACCAATGCACCTATCCAAATTGAAATGGCCAAAGAAATGTTATGAAACGTTTACTCCATACCTGCAATACTATCCCCTTTAGGTATCACTTTCACTTTTATCTTATCGCATAGCCAAGAGTGGATCATTCCTCTCGCGGACCGGGACCACAGATTTGGAAGGAGGCTCTTTTTTTCGCGTAAAATGGCAGTTCAATTGACGAGGCAGAATGATACGATCTTCAAAAGTAAATTTCAAGAGATTCGTTTGGTGCTAACTGCATATGGGCTTGCATTAGATTGTCGGCGTCAAGCGGGAGTGCGGGGTTGAACGCCCCAACTCTACGCATGCGCATTATGAACCCTCAGCTGAGCCTGTACAGGTTGTAGTCTCTCGCCAACACTCCACTCAATTAGCGCCTTGGGAAGCAAAGGCTGACCTGCATCGAGAGTCATTGCGATAGATACGCAACATTCTACCCTTGATCCGGATACACGACACCGACAAATTTGAATTGCCACTAACTAGCCGGGGCCGGCGCGAAGGAAATCTCTGACCGTAACAAAAGAAAATTTTCCTCGATCCTAGCATTATCCACCCACCACCACCTTTCATTATTATTGAATCCAAAATCTCAAGAAATTCCACCCATGAGTGTAATCCCCTCCATTTGGTACCCCTCATCGCGGTAGCGGTACCCAGGAGTACAACCTTTCTCTGTCCTAGAAGGGCTTGCAAAAAGTCAGTCAGTTTCATGGTTAACTTAAACAGTAACAGCTTACATGCTCCAGTTGGTGAAGGACTCCATTCTTGAAGGTAATATCCGACCTCACAACCCGTGTGCCATTCACAAATAGCGAACCTCCCTTAAACTTAAAGTTCAACGTCATTCCTACATCATTCTTCACGCTGAGTTGATTGACCAGTTCTGGTGAAGTGCCCAAAAATCCGGTGATGGTGTATTCGTTGATGTCGACGAAAGGTGCGGTTTCAGGGTTTGCGAACGTAAAAATGGTCATCGCGGGAGTATGACTCAATTTTTGTTTAAGACCAGAGGAGATAATGGCGTCAATGAATGTGGTGAATCCCAGCAAAGAAAGTGAATCAATTAGCGGCAGTGGAAGTGCGACAAATCTTAGTACACATGAGCAGCAAATAACAATTATTGGGGGCGAATTTCAACTCACTCGTTAACAGCATAAATGATTCCCTTGTCATATTTGAAGGGTCCATTGAGTGTTTTTGTAATCTCCAAACCACCCTTGATTTTGATGATCGGCTCCCCTGATCCATGTTTGGGTGAAGCATAATTCGTGATCACCCTACCTGGCTGATCTCGTCCGAGATTGACGAATGTTGGATCGCGAAGGAAGGTATTCAGAACCAGGAAGTTAGAGTCTGGTAAACTCCAATGCTTTCTATGCTCCCTATTGTCTCTCTTCGTTGTCGGAGGTGGTGGGTTGTTTCCGGTATATGAAGCCTGAGTACCCACATTAGACTTTGGAGGAGTATCCCGACGGAAAAGCTTCCGTTTGGTGTCGTTTCCAGGTCCAAGAAAGCCGGCCGCCTCATTGATAGGAGCGAACACGGTAACGTCCTCACGGCACGTAATATTATACAAAAGATCAGGGTAGGTTTCAAGGGCCATTGCAAAGTTGGTTAATCCATTGCTATTCAGAATATCTATAATCCCTTGGCCGTGAATAGGCACAGAGAGAATCGAGAATGCCGCGAAGAGATAATTGACCTTCATCTTAGGATGAGAAACGGAGACACGTAAAGATACGAATTAGTGTCTGGAGTGATTGATGTTCACCGAAAAAACGAGTGCGTTCTGGGTAGGTATCAAAATAAGCCGAGGACAAGTGGCAGTTAGGAAGTTAAGTAGCAGCACTCTCTTGCGAAGTCGACTGTTGTGCGTCACACAATGTCGCTCAGCAGGCTCAATCCATCATCACCTGCCAATTTAATGTCAGCAAGTGATGCGACACCTCTTCTCAAAAGATTCACCCTAGCAGATGGTGTCCGATATGGGAGGCAGCCAGAGCGAATTTCTGGCGTTGCATGAGCAGACAGCTGGGGTACAGTGGGCATTAGACGAACTAGTTGTGTCAGCCAATCACGAACGTGTGACTATGCGTGACCTAAAGGAATGTAACTGATATGTATAACGGGCGGACCAGACTTTTGAATTCCATGCGAGATACCTATGGGACTGGTTTTATTTACCAAGTTAGAAATATATAATATCGATTTTTTTTCCCATTCACCATGTTCTACTGTCAGACGGGGTTTTAACTTTTAACCCACTACCAACCCTACTCATGCTTCGAGAGTTAGAGACTGTTATACACTGATCAGAGACACTGAAACCAAAAAAACAACCCCACACATGGAAGCGAGAACTTAGGTCATCAGATGGTTCCCCGCCAATAGGATCCACCATTCATTGCGAGCGATGCGCAGATCGAAAGCCATAGGGTGGTATTGAGTCAAGGTTAGAGACCGAGGACTCACGCTGCGGCGATTCTGTGCATATCTTCATAGGTCATTTTATAGGTCATGGGCTGAGAATTTCAGATATCTATTCAGTTCTTTGTGTGTAAGCCAAAAATTGGTAGAAGATAACCTATTTTGCTTGGAGTTTCTCACGCCTGGGATCTTTCCAATAAATTTTCTGTATCCGCTTTTAACTCATTCGATAGGCACCAGCCTCAATTTGAGACTATCACCCAACAACAAGCTCTAGATGGGCACTGATCCTGGAAGGTCATTGAGATATCGTTTATGAGGTCTGGTGATTGGCCACTACCAAGCCGCCAAATCTGGTTCTGATTTTGGACTCTCGCTGTTGCCCTTCATTATTCATATAAGGAGACGACATGTGTCTTTTTCGATTCTGATTACAAAGTGTCCTATACAAAATATGTGGATAACTATGTCCTCTCACCTCCAAGTCTTAGATTTATGATATCTCTTATATTGAGTCAGAAATTGTGAATCAACAGCATTTTGGAGCTTTTTTTTACAGCTGCACTATGAATATTAGTGATATAGTAAATTGGAGACCAGGAAGTGAAAGAGGACCTGTTTATGCATAGTTCATGTATAGAACACTTTGTGATCAGGGCAAAACTCATGGACTTAAATGAACTTGAATTGATTGGAGTTACCCAGTGGAAGGCATCTTCCCAGTTGCCAATATGCTTGCTCTAGCCACAGAAACAATAGAGACTCACCTGGACTTAGAGAGATATGCCCACTGGGAGCTGGCCAAGAGATGATCTAACCAATTTGAATTCTATGAGTATGTTAGAGCCATCTGGAAGCATAGGAGCTGCTAAAAATGACAACTCTGGGTTGGCAGGGCTGGAGATCTATCTGGGCGCCTCCAAAGGGCGGCGAAGCCGCCACCGTACCTTGTAATAGCCCAGAACGTCGCACCCCATGATTCATCCTCCGGGTGCATGATACTCAATACCGTTGATAAGCTTATACTGCTGCTCGTTTTCTGAACCAGTTTCTCTGATACTCTTTATCCCACAATCCAATCTATTTCCTCATCGTGACGATTCATACACCTTTGACTCTAGCATGGATTTCTACAACCAACCCTTTAATAATACCTATCGTCTGGAAAGATTTCCGTCGTTCAAAATCCCACGAGGTCCTGGATTGTCCGACAATTCCTACGCGACGGTTATCACGGTTTCCGCAAACGAAGCCAGCTATTGGGTCATCGCATACACCATTGTGCTCGCCTCTATCTTTGGGGCACTTGCAAAACTAGTTACCGGCCTCGTACTTGCCTATGCGAAACTGGGAGATAGAGGCAACCGACATGTTATGCTAGCCGCCTACTACAATTCGGAGTCTCAGCTCACGGCAGCAATTCAAATGGTAGAATACGCATATCATGCTGTCAGACATAGCCGGATGAGTATGAGACGGAGAATCAACTGGGACACACTTCGATTCGCCAGCATTCTTGCATCTATCGCCATAGCACATCTTACCGTCGCCCAAGCCGCAAAGTTTGTTGTTGGCCACGAATTGGTCATTAGGCCTATCGCGCGAGCCAACCCCGATATTTTATATTACCCAAACCTGACCTTAATCAGGGAAATAGGAGGCGAAGGGCTCATCTTTCAACTGATCCAACCTCTGCGAGTGGCTTCAGTTACACAGGCGGTCGGACGTGCCCAAGCGACAAAGGAGAAACTCGAACAAATGATCCACATAACAACCAAGAGGCCTCACAGCAGCGAAGGACCAACCTTAGAGCTCAACTACAGTTATACGATTACCGGAGAGGACTTGGGCCTTCAGCTCGCACATAGACTGAATTATTCGGTTTCAGGAAAGTGCAAAACCAGATACGATTGGATTGTTAGGCCACTGGATCCCCAACAAGACGAGTATGGACTTTGGGGCAATTCTTCCACAACATCCTTAGGATATACCACCATACCTCTAAATGAGTCACAATACCCTCCATGGATAAGGGTTGTTCCCGAGGGCGTAGGCGCTGGGGGCGGGGGTAGCGGTAGCGGTTTTCAGTTTACAATTATCCCGTACACCTCTCATCGCCTGTCGCCCTATAATAATACGAACGACCCCTGGTATATCACTGAAGACAACCCCGACCCCCATCCCATCAACACCAATGAACCAAACCATTATCGGGTTCGACGGGGCCGACCGCCTATGTTTTGTTGGCAAAACGATACTTACTCACTGGGGAACGACACGATCGACAATGTGGATAAGCTAGGCGATCTACATGGTTTACTACTTTCTCCTTTCCTTAACACAGTACTTCAGTGGGAACTCAAAACACCACCCATTGTCCAGATTGCAAATAACTTGGGTTATTCTTCAACCACTGCGTCGGTGGACTCTACAGTCGTCATCTCAAAATCGATAAATGCAACCCGCGGCGACACAGAAGCAGATCTCAGAAGGTTACTACAGATTACCTATGTATCGAGCCGAGAGATCGTTCGTAACATAGCGCTTCTTAATCCCTCCTTTTCCAAGGCGATAGGCAAATTCAACGCTGCAGAAGACCACACAGGCAGGGTTCCATACCAAAATGCAGATTTCCTTTTGGACAGCAAGGATGTCGCGGCACTCTCGGTGCTTGTATTGATCACCGTTCCGTGCATATGTGCATTCCTTTGGACGGCAGTATGGATCCGGATGAATTACGGCCACATGGTGGCGAAGAATACAGGCCCAATCTCCCGGCAAAGTCTCCGATTTATAACATTCCATGCACCCCAGCTTTACCGGTTTTTGACTGAAGAAATCAGCGGGAGAAAGGTATTTTCGGGTCGGACGTCACTGACGCCATTCATACGGGATATAGAGAAAGACGGCGGCGCTCCGGTTGACCTCACAGAAAATACCACCACTGCCGATGAACACCACTCGGTGTCCGTAGCCGGAGCAGGGGTTCCGTCCGCCGCGGTCCGCAAATCGGCTTTCGTTAAGCCGAAGCTGGTCAAGGTTAATATCAAATCTGCCTCGGATACCGCATGCAAAGACGAGGTCCGGCCCAATGCCAAAACGCCACTCATGACAGAAACGTCACTCGAGATAGAGACGCTACTTATGTCAGACTCACAGTGGAAATCGGGGCAGCACGATGCCAGGGAGACGGCTGCGTACGAGTTGGCTATGACCTTGGATTGGGAACCTGAGCTCAAGCCTGATGATGGCTACGTGCACGCCGGCGAAATTATTAATAACATCTAGGGTCTAGGGCACCCGGTACTGAGGTAACAGTTCCCCCCCCACTTTACCACCGCATTCCTAACAAACTGTTGATACAGACTATAGTTAGTGGAAGTGGCTATTCTTTATTTGTAATGGGGTGTGTGGAGACGGTAGGGTGTGATGGGGTTTATTGCGGTGATGGGTTATGTGTGCGCATGTTCGACAGTCCAATTTTTTTTCATTGTCCTCTATTTTCAAGCTATTTGGTATTTGATGTAACGTTTTTGCATGACGCTAACTTGCGACCGACCATATACTAAAACATGGCCAGTTACCACAATTTCCCCAGTAGGATGATAGACGAACAATTCGTTCCAAGGGGACAGAGACCGTAGGAATAGGTGAAGACATAATACTCGGGGGTTCAAATCGTAGTTTCTGCTTCTCATAAAATATCGGAACGTCATAAATTGTAGCTATGCGGAAGTCGCTAAAGAATCGCTCGTTAATATTATACCAATTTCTTGTATACCTAAAAATCGTTAGTAAACAAAAGACTAAAAACCAATCCATGTGGTCACGTCTCGGAAAGACAGGTAGTCCTGGTACTGCCTACAAAGAGTCCGTGACATGTAGTGTGGAGAGATGTCGCCGCTGCCGGATAAGACCATACCCTCGGTAATGCATGTGTACTTGCCCAGGTGAACGTATAGATATAATTAGCTTCAACGGAGTTTTGACCTATTATCGTACGGATAAAAATATAGAGGTAATTATAGGTGAAATCTCTTCTCGGCACGTTCCCAGATCATACGACGGAGCCAGAGATGGGCGTAGATGATATGCGGAGAGATCTGATAACAACATGGCGTAGGCTGTAAAGAATTAGGTAGAGCATACTAGGCTTGGCTAGGTTAGATCTTGTGGGGGCCGAGCTTCCACTGTTGAGGGTTCTATATCTCACCATCATTGACACATTCATTTTCTCTTATCATCGTTTGCGTATAGGTATCCGGTTCAACCCGAATATCGAACTCTGTCATACGCAAGTGCTACGTACTAGACCTAATCCATGATGATCGGCTAGCTCCTCTTCCGATATCTTACCTCCCACAGTGTTGTCAACCGTCCCGTCCGTCTGAGATTCCTCCAGGATGGACGGGACGGCGCCAAGGCCGTCATTCCCGTCCTTACTCAAGACGGACGGAATGTCGGCCGTCATCCACCGTCATCGGGCGGTTACTGTTTATCTTTAGGCGAGACCCAATCGAGCCCAATAATGTTATACAGGCTTCGGAACGTATGAAATCCTGAGTGCAGAGGGCGTAATCTTTAAAGAAACAGAGTCAGAAATAGTATGGACGAAGCAGATGCTCACAGATCTTGCATCACGGTCAGAATAGTAATTGAAAATGATTTTGGTATAATTTTTGTTATGTGTGCTAAGACTTCTCCGTCGACAGCCGTCCAGCCTCAAAAAGACGGCGCCGTTCCGTCCTGGCTCAGGACGGACGGGACGGTTGACAACACTGACCTCCCATTTTATTGATCTCCAGCTAAGTCATCTAATCTCGCTCCAGTCAGTATCTCACTCTCCACTGCTGTCTCCCGAATTGTCGGACAATATCATCAAACTTCTTACACTTCCGGATATGAAGGTAAAGCGGACTTGATAGTGCAGAGATATACCCGCATTTTCAGATCATGAATTTGCTATGCCGTTAATAAGCGGCTAGCCAATTTCGAATTTGTGGAGCGGATTGTAGTTAAGAACGCTTGGGAACATGAAGATGAGCCAACTGGGGGCCGGCTGAAGGTGGCAGCCTTGGGTTGCCGCTTGTGAGAGCACTTCAAAGAGCACTTCAGGGTGAAGGTTTGGGCTACAACTGACAGAAGCTTTGAGTCGCTAATGATGGAAGCTTTGGTCCGATGAGATAGTTTGTGTCTGCGAAAGCTTTGATGTTGACGAAGCCACCCGCTACCCTATTTGTCTAAGTACTCCAGTGTTCTCAACAGTCCTGTCCGACATTTACTGGCAGGCCTGCCAACTCATGAAGTTGGGCTGGGTCGGACTGAATAAATACAGGTACCTGTTTTGAGGACTGCTGGTGCCTGGCGGCCTTTGCCTGATATAGAAACTACACAATGGAAACTATAGAGTGTATTGATTGTCAATATGACTTGAGATCAGTCGGGGAAAGCAGTCTACTTATTCGAAGCGAGCTTCAAGATACGCACCAGGTGCCTGTAAGCACCTTAATTATCATGTAGTCCAAATAGGTACCTGCTGATCCATAATCTTACGTAGTCTAAACAGGTAACCTACAGACGCCTACCGTTGTATTCATTTTTATGTAGTCCAAACAGGTAACCTGCAGCTCCAGTCACCTGCCGGTGCCATATTTTAATGCAGTCCAAACAGGTACCTGCCGGTGCCTATATACAGTGTTCCTAAACGGCCAGGTTTTTTGCGGCGTAGGCATTTCAAATGGAGGTCGGGCCTGGCCTGCGCCAAGGCAGGCCTCAGATTGTGCGGCCGGGCTGGGCTGGTCAGCGGGCCGCTAAAAAGCCTGGCGGCCGGCCGGGTTGCTTAGGAACACTGCCTATATATTTACAAGATACAGTAGTGACTTCGCCGCCTTTTGGGGTGGGTCAGATAGACTGTCACCAGCCCGGGGTTCACAAGCGGGTATTCTCATGCGCTCTCAAGTGGGGCTCTCAATAATGGTATTGATAGTGTATATGGTACCAGCTGTTGCGACAATGAAGGGAGAACCGTGTGTATTGGCATGGTGCGATGACTAGGTACAGGTCTAAAGGTCCAAGATGCGTAGGGAAAGGGGTGAGCAAAGTGTGAAGCCTAAAAGAGCAGTCACAAACCTTATCTATTAACACCAGCGAAAGACTGCCGACAGTACAGACTTACATTGGCCTGTATTTACTGCTAGCTGTATAGACTTCCTAGATCTATAGGCCCATGTGTGGACTACTATAGGTCCACTATAGACTGCGCGCCACGTATGGGACAACGGGAGGCTTATTATGAGCTGCGCGGGAACCGTGTACGCGTAACACAATCTATAGTCAATTTGTACTTTGGCTGATTTCGGCGGAGGGTGACTTTAAAATGTATTTCAAACGCTGTTGCTGATTTACACTCCTCTGTAGTGAACTCATCGGATTTCAAGTCTCCGGACACCATGTCAATGATTAGATGACATTAATAAGATTATGTCCCATTGAATAGTCATCCAACTTTGATGTGTAGTTGCAAAACTTTTGATGTGTCGCTAAGGGCGCTTATAACGGCGTGTCCGGAGACTTAAAATCCGACGAAACGATGCACAAATTTTCACTCGCTGTCGTTGGGTGTATACAGCTGCATATCCGGTGGCGGCAAGTGACTCAGAGTAGCAATGGGCAGCAAAGCATCAAAGTTTTCCTCTACGATTCTCTGTATATAAATCGAGTCTTTCTCCTTCGCTCCTTCTCTCTTCTCTGTATCATAGATTCTACACACATGGTTCTCCTCTACGTACCATATACAAGTTATGGTGGCGGCTTCGCCGCCCTTTGGAGGCGCCCAGATAGATCGTCTGCAGCTCGACCCCCAGGTCTATTTCACCCCTAGCTTCCAAGTACACTTGACTCCAACCTCTACAGTACTCGCTGTGCAGGTCCCAAGCCCACAAGTGTATCTCTCCAAGTCTCTGTGAGTTTTTACCTTTTCTATGGTCTGAGTAAATATTGTCAGCTGAAAAATGCTTTCCAATGAGCTATTTGAATCAATTGAAGTCCAATTAAGTCCCAAGTTTTACTCTGATCACGACATGTTGTATAGATGAAACATCCATCAATAGATCCTATTTCATTTTCGAGTTGCCAATTTACTCTATTGCAAATTCTCCTTGTACTACTATACAAAATCATTCCAATAAAGGTATTAATCCACAACCACTCACCCAATATTAACGATATCATGAATCTGAACCTGGGATGTGTAAGCAGGTATAGTTATACACATTTTGTGTATACGACAGTTTGTTAGAGTCCAACTTGCAGACTTAAATTAGTGGGTCATTTTAGATTTCAGTTCATGTGGTTTATACTTGCTACTATCAGCCACTCAGTCACAGAATTCTGATCAATAAGAATCGAAAAAGTCACATGTCGTCTCCTGATATGAATAATATTCGGTTAATATTATCTGATTCTACCGTAATTTGTAAACCACACCTCTTCCAGCCATCGCGTTAATCAAACACCCTTTAAACGACGTAGTGTGGATCAATCACAAGAGTAAAGATTACACCACTATGTCGATACATTTACACAAAAATCATGAACCCTAAGGAAAGGCCATCGCACGATCATGCATTATCACTCGCAAGTGATGCACTTTAAGGTGTTACGATATGGAAGTTGGGGAGAGCCGTGTGCGTGTATTCTATGGTGCGATAACTGTGTACCGGTCTAAAGATCCAAGATAGTAGGAAAGAAAAGAGTAGAGTGCAAAATCTAAAAGAGCAGTCACAAACCCTAGGGCTCCGGCTCATGAGGGGCTCACTTTCTATATATATCTCGAGTCTTTCTCCTTCTCTCTTCTGTGTATCTTAAGTCTATACACAAGCGGTTCTCCCCTTCACTATTGCAACATACGGTGTCATATTGCGGGCTTCTCGTCATTGTAGTCCGTGATACCCCGCAGAAGACTTTCTGGGTACAGCCTACTAGTTGGAGATGGTGCGCTATTGCCACAGCGCATTAGCCTTGCACTCACTTTGCTAGTGATTCTCTCTCTAGAGTACTAAATCACGACCGTTTTTAGCACCGTTTTAACTCGAACGCACCTTGTTTACGATTATAAATGAAGAATCTTCAAACCCTACTCCTCCTAGTTACTAACTATGTTCAAGCACAAAGCCTGGTACAGTAGTTCAATGTAAATCTGAATGGGCATTTATTGAGACGCAAATTCATAGAGGTTTCGTTGTACGATGCAAAAGACCAAACGAATTAGGTGGCAATTTGTGTGCATGACAGTGCGGAATCATTTACTCATTTGGTGAGTAACCGGTATGCTGTTTCGAACGCCATTGCCGCTTCAAATCGGGACGGTTGCAAACGTTTATCCAATGCCACTACTAATCCCTATCAATACAGCTGGTGCCAGAAATCTCCGAAATTAATCCGGACACGATGTTCATGGTTCAAGACATCGCTTTCAGTACTTAATGAGATGCCGGAACATTTGATGCTGTTGTTGAAGGGTTGTTATTCGGTCGTGGCCATCGCTCGTCATAGATGCTAACAGCACAAACTATAAACATTGGTCGTGCTAATTACCAAGACCATTAGCGGATATCCGCGAACGGGGATATTCTTCATATCATTGTATGGCAGCCCCCCTCCGCCAATGAGATTGAGGAGAAACCTCGTTATAAGCTTAAAGAAACAATGGCTGACCAGTTGAATATTTGGTTGGTGGCTGTGCGGTATGTGTAACACCAGCCGAAGGACCGAAGGGTTATAATTTAGGCAGTAGCCGGAGTACCCTAGATTGAAAGTTTTCGATTTTACGGAAGTGGGGGCGGGGTAGAGCCGATGTTTAGTTAAGGTTTCGCTCAGGTAGCAAGTGTTGCGCCCTGGCACCTGGCAACTTGCGAACAACTGTCCCAACAAGATTCGTAGAATGCCGCGCTCAAAAAGTAATATAGAACTGCAATCTGCAAAAGCGATTCAACTTCATCCGAATTACCACCAGCACTCGATTCGAGTCAACAACGAGCTGCCAGACGGGGTCGGAATGCGTTGTGTTACCCTGTCCACTATGACAATCTATTGGCCCCAAACCCTATTTTTTGGGCTAACTGAAAGTGCTTTTGCCAATTTTTCTTTGATCAAACGGCAGGTATGCACGCACTTAGCGGGTGACAGTCTAAGAGCACATCCGCTTCACTGCATCGAACTGATCTAGCCTACTTGCTCAAATTTCCTAATAGCGATATCAATTTTGACAAAAGTACAATGCACTCCGTCGCGAGTTACCAATCCAATCCAATTGAGACATCAACTATCGAACTAATCTCGATTGAATTATGCAGCACAAACTATCTCGATTCAGTGCATCATGTACAACGTACCGGGGGTCGGAAGCACGCTGGAGCCTGAGCAGAATGATACAGCCATGAGGATGTGCACAAGACTGACCGGCGTAGGAGGTGAAGGGGTTAGGCTATCGATGTTGAACGGTGTAGTTATTGCATTAGAATCAGTTGGTATCATATCGCAGTGGTGAGCTCGGCAAAATATGTGGGTCGACCAAGCCGGAGCTGTATGACCCTAGAGAAGAAATCTAAAGATCTCGCCTGCGGATACCGGTGTGATCCAACACCCGCTGACAGTAGAGAGTAACCGGAGAAAAAGGCTCCGTCTAGCACTCAGGAGGTGTGTGGCGCGATTTTCTTCGGGCCGGTGGGATTTGGCTTGTGGTGGGGATAAGGTTTCCCCTACGGCGTTTTCTACAACAAGGTATTGTCCTTCGTCGGTAACCATCGCCTTGTTCTCAGGGCAGCGAGCTGCCACTCTATCTTTCTCTTTTTCTCCCTTGCCGCCACGTTGTGCCCGCGGCTAGCTGCACTAGTGGGAGTGGGGTCGAGCATACTTTAATCATGACTTCATCTACACAACGTAGATACCCACTGCACTAAAATTCGCCCCTATCGTTTCTTTCATCTCTTCCCCCTCCATCGCTCCCCTCCACTCCACATTATCATTGACTTTACTCATTTCCTTCCTGCTATCGCCCTCTCTCCTGCTCTGACTATCCCACTTATCACCGCAATAGAGTAGTTGGGTCGAGTACTTGAATCAGACTAACCGTAACAATTGCATTGTATTTAGACTCCTATCTTTACTAACTACCCTGATGCTTGGGAAAGAGGGAATGTAATTGGATGCTGTTGCTAGCGCTTCCATAAGTCATTGTTTCCAGGCGGTACCTTTCCTATCCACATACATTCTCTTTGTAACAGATTGTCTATCCGCATACACCAACATTTGAGTTCGATGGAATTATCGATTCTATAAAGAGCACCGCATCCACGGAGAGTAGCGAGGGACTATTAGAAGCACAGGATCTACAAAGTAAACAGTCATATACGCAAACTGGTTACAAAGCAGGGAATCTATAGTGAGTAGCCAGTCTGCACAGAGCAGTGGATTTACAGAGAGTAGTGGGGGATCACTGAGAGCACTGAAAGCAGCTGGTATATCGACATTCGAGTCCAGCAACATCGACTGAGGACGTAGGTCTACATACAGCAACGTATCTACAGATGATAGTGAGGGGATTGCTGAGTGAAGCGGCAGATTTATCGGGCTACCGTCGGTGCTATATTCGAATTCCATGAGTGCGAAACCAACTACTGTAGGCAAGTCAGGAAGGTATAAATCGAGAATTTTGACCTTAGAGCCTAGAAAGAATAGTATCCTCTAGTTGTAAAATCGGGCTAGGTTAGAAAGAGGTGCCACCTTACCCAGGGCCGTTTTCACGATTAGCCTGGGATGAAAGGGATAGTTCAGAATCGGAGACGGCATCACCGTGTCCCGAGGTTCGTTCACAAATATCTCACCGGTTCCCGATAGAGGTTTGTTTGTTTGTAATCATATTGCATTCGGCCGCTGGCGGCCATGGCATATCCCGTACATATTTCCTCCCCACTTCTTCTGTAACATAAAGAAACAAAAGCAAAGTCGCGAGTCCTCTTCTCCCTAAAACAAAAGAAACCGCCAAAGAACAACATCAACTTTTTACACCCCCCCATCACTCGACTCCTCGTGATCTGAGTTCTCCACCTCCTCCGCCACTCCGCTAATTCTGCCGACGTCTGTACAAGATAAGAAATCCATCCAAGCCTGCGAACATTTTTCTTCTGCAAAAACGAGAGACATTGGCAATGAAATCTTTGGCTTCTTAAAAACCTTTTCAACGCCCTCATACCCATCCTCCCCCTCTTGCCCATCGACCCAAAGCCTTTTTTGTTCTCGTTTCCATCTTTTACACCACTTAAACAAGTGGTCTCTTGTCTGATATTCATGCCCACACCACCAGCATTTCATATCTCTTCTTTTTCCGATCTGCAATAGGTATTTCGCTATCAGTGCATGTCCTGACATAAGCTGATGAAACCTCGCCGCAATCATCTTTTTGGCTCCCATCACCGCACTGTTACCTCCCCTTGTCACCAAATCATACTGGTAACTATTCTTTCACTTCTGCCCCATCTCTTTTATTTCTTTCGTACTTTCTTCCCACTTCACCTCGGTCAGCCTTCGGCTAACATGGGAGAAAGAAACATAATCTAAAAACGGTAGCGGATTTTGCGTTTCGGTATGACTTCCCCAATGCTTATACGCCGCCTTTGTTGCCTGTTGATCCGCTTCTTCATTGCCTTCTATCCCTTTATGAGCAGGTACCCACCGGTACTCCACCTGGATATTTTTTCTTGCTAATGCATCGGTCCAGTTCATCGTTTGTAACGCTAGTACCTGTCCTGGTCCTGGCTTGTCCGATTGTCTTTGTCTTAAAGTTGCCTGGGAATCTGTAAAAACCGTAACCCTGGTAACCTCCTTTCTTTCTGCCATCTCATCCGCAATCTTCATTGCTTCCGACATCGCATACATTTCCGCGTCACTTCTGTTGGCCTAAATGTGTCCTTCTCTTGTTCCACCTTCCATCTTCTTCCCATACCACTGCACATCCGACCCACTCATCTTCTTTCCTAGCTCCATCAGTCCAAAGAACAAGTCCCTCTCTTTCTAACTTCGCCTCTACCAAAGCTTGTTCCTCATCCTGAATTATCCCTTCACCCCTAAGGTGTCTTTTTTCCATCGGTAATGTCGTCCTCTCATAACTCCTCCTCTCGACAGGTTTATCCTCCGGGATCGACTCATCGATCCCCTCCACCCTCTGTAAGACGTTCCTCCGTATGTCTAACATTCTCCTTCCACCTTGAGCATCGGGCATCATCATCTGTCTCAACTTATACCGGCGTACCCGATTATTAAGAAGAGCCTTTGCCAGTCGTAAACCTGCATCATTGATCAATGCTCCTTGAGGTGTCGTCCTAAAGCATCCGGTTACCCTTCTGCCCTGTTCATTCAACAACTTTTGTACCTCCTGAGCTCGATTTTCTTGTCCATGCCACCACAATTCAGACCCATCCAAGGCCACCGCCTGAACTGCCGCAACTTGAATTCGTTTGCATCCTTACGAGCTTAATCCTTTCTTTGTCATCGAGGATCTCACTCTATTCTGCGCTTTACTTGTTTTCGCTAAGGTCTTTTTCGTGCGATCATTCAGGGTAAGCATATCATCCAGCCATACCCCCAACCATCTTGTAGCTTCTTTGTTATACGGAACCTCATGATCTCCTACCCTTACTCGGGCATTCATCTTTGGTTCCGTATTCTTACTTCGTCGTGTGAACAACATCGCTTCTGTTTTTTCGATGTTGAACTGACAGGCATTCTTCCTTGCCCAAATTGTTGTTTCTGCAGCGCATCTCTCCAGTCATTGTGTGCATTCCCCCACATCCTCCCCTTCCACCACCCATGCCACATCATCAACAAAAGATATACCCTCGATTCCACACTCTTCTTCTTTCTTTTCAAATTGACAGAACAACCCCGAAACGTAAATAACAAAAAGTACTGGCGACAGTGGCGACCCCTGGGGAACCCCCGTTTCCACATCCATACTGTCTCCTTCCTTTCCGTCCATCGACATTATCACTTTTCTATCTTCCATAAAACTTTCCACCCACCTCACAGATCGGCTTCAAATCCCATTTCTTCCATTCTCTTAATCAAGTTCCCCTTTGCCACATGTGGAAAGGCTCCCTTAACATCCATCAACAGCACTGCTGCGGTATTCCCCCTTTTCCACCCTTCTTCAACTCTCTTCATCAACCTTCCAACCGCATCTATTGCCGACCTTCGCTTTCTGCATCCAAACTGTCCATCATGAAGTAACCTCCTTCGCTCACACTCCTCTGCTATTGCATTGGCTGTTACCTTCTCAACAACTTTTCACAGACAATTTAACAACGTAATCACCCTATATGCCTTGGCGACTCCGTAATCTGGCTTATTCGGTTTCGGTATGACCACCCCCTTCGCTTCCTTCCAAACTCGAAGGTGTATTCCTAACCTAAATGACATTTTAACAATATTAATTATTCTTTGGGAGTCCCAATCCCAAAATAACCTTATTGCCTTAAAACCCAGCCTATCCGGACCGGGTGCCTTTTGAATTGACTGATTGAATAAAGCCTCTCGGATATCCTCATCAGTAATCTTTTTCCACATTTCTCCTCCCTCTTCTTGGGCCTTTCTCTCCACACCCTTCAAAGGTTTCGGAAATGCTTCTTCTTTTATCAACTCTGCTTTTTCCTCCCAAGACTCCGCCACCTCCCCAGTCCTGGATCTCAAAGCTTTGGTCATGTGTTGTCCGCCTGGTTTCGGATATTTCAATGCCTGCCAGACTTTGTCTCTTGTTGCGGAAGTTAGAAACTTCCGCCACATCTCTGTCGTCGATTGTCGCATCATTCTTCTCAGATTGCTTGGCTGCCTCTTAACTTGTTGCTGCGACTCTTCCCCTTTCATGCTTGCTCTCTTGATCGATCCCAAAATCTTTCGGTTTTCCGCAATCTCCGTCGGCCACCACCTCTTAGATCTCGCGCAAACCTTAATCTTTCAGCAGCACCTATTAAGATGATTAACGAAATTCCGCTGCATCCACTCAGCTTCCTTCTGTGAATCCTCTTCAGTGCTCTTCTCATCCAAAACGGGTCTCTTTGAGCTCTTATCCTTCCACTCTTGTTGTGCTTTTTTGAAATTTTCTTCTTTCTCCTTCGACTTAAGCCCATCGATATCCCATCCTGTAATTTTTTGTGATATTTTAGCTCCTTCCCCTTCATCCCATCTTTACTGGGCCCGCACCACCACGTGATCTGAAGTAGTTGCTAAATCCGTAACGTTTCCAACCTATCAACCATCGCGCTTTTAGTAATGAAAAAGTCTGTAAGCGATCCCGAAGTTTCGCCGTTTCTCGTATTCGAATGGGTTTCTTCCCAATCAGTAACGTCGATTAAATCGTACTCATCCATAAGATTTTCCAAAAAATTCGCATCTCATTTTGGTGGGCACTGTGGGTCCCATCTATCACTGTGAGCATTCCAATCTCCTCCTAAAAGAATCTTTTCCTGCTCCATAATCTCCCTCCATCTTGCTGTCTGTGCCGGTCTGCCTTGACTTCTCTCCCCTCCCTTTTGTCTCAACTGATCGTACACATTCACCAATCTCATTTTTCTACCTGACGGGTATTTTATATCAAACACCTGTACATCTCCGTCCCCTCCCTTATCCACTTCCGAAAACTCCAGGTGTGTATCTCTTCTTATTGCGGTCATAGTTCGCCCTCCTCCAACCAATCTATATCCTGGGTGACTGATATTGTGTCCCTCTCTCTCCACATACTGTTCTTGCATCATCACAACATCAGCTCCCCAAACAATTCATTCCTCCAGCGCCATCATAGTCGCCTCATACCCCCTGCCACAGTTATGCATTAAGCATTTCACCATGACTTCATGGGGGTTTCTTGGGTCCCTGCGTTGGAAGCATCAGCAAAAAACATTTCCGTCCGGCCGGAATGGCTCTGTCAGAGTGGACGCGCTCCGTCAGAGCCGTGAGAGACACCCCGGTGGCGGATTACTCTGCGCGCGGCGTCAATACCACGCGTCGCGTTGCATATCGCCCTCCAATCGCCATTTCAGCGTTTCTTCTCGCTCTGTCGGTCTCCTATTCCAAACAAACACTCTGGCGTTGGGGCCAACTGTAACCATACGTTGAAATGGGTTCATTGGGTACACGCTTGCATCGGGAATGCAATGAAATGGGTGATGCTGCGACAATCTCTCCTTGCGTTGCTTCTACATTACGCCTGAGGAGCGTAGGAAGAAGGTGAGAAGACATGATACTACCCGGCCGTGAGGATCCACGCAATTGCTTGGATCCACGAAATCTCGGAAAGACCGAGTGAGACCAAAAGTTGGGAAAGATCAAGTGTGTATTATCGTTATATGACAAGATGAGATGCAATTGAGATGCTGTCTATCTACCCCGGGGTCTCCCGAATATATACTCCGCGTCGCTCATTCCACCTCTGTTACCCCTGTATCTCCGTTCACCCACTGTCACACCTTAACGATATACTTGGAGGCCGTGGTTGATCGAGTTTGGAGATGCATTGGGAGGCCGTGATTGAGCGAGTTTGGAGATGCACTTGGAGGCCGAGATGGAGTGAACTCAGAGATGCACTTGGAGGCCGTGATTGAGTGAGGTTGGAGATGCACTTGGAGGCCAAGATCGAGTGAACTCAGAAGATGCACTTGGAGGCCGATCGAGTTTGGAGAGGCACTCCGAGGCTGTCACTGAGCAAGTTTGGAGATGCTCTTGCAGGCTATGATCGAGCGAGATTGGAGGAGTACTTGGAGGCGGTCGATTTGGAGGGAGGCGCGACGGCAGCTGAGACTCTATTCATTGGTTAACTTGTAATTG